>PDWJ01005624.1_pt1 | contig 10199 bp, 16 predicted proteins | sample 1430881 | NCBI WGS metagenome assembly PDWJ01 (sample SAMN01162460, study PRJNA174530) | Oral metagenome, whole genome shotgun sequencing project. | biome: Marine environment; feature: Marine mammal; material: Swab sample of the gingival sulcus; isolation source: swab sample of gingival sulcus...
AGAAAATGAAGTTTTTTTAGGTTTTCTGTTGTTAAGTATCTGATATTATTTGGTGACCCCAACGGGGTTCGAACCCGTGTTACCGGCGTGAGAGGCCGGATAATTCTAAATATTTATTGTAATCTTAGAAAGATATCGTTATTTTTGGGTATATGAATCATTTTATGTTTTATAAAAAAACCACCAAAAGAACCACACAATTTTTTTTGTGAATCTAGTATGTGCATTGTAGGTAGTTAGATGAAAAAATTTGAGAATGGGCCCTTCTGGATTGCTCGTCGGAGAATTTTTTCTATCTAACGGAAAATTTTCTCTTTACATCCATACTATCATTTCTTTTTTAAAATCTATTTTGAATTTTCTTTTTTTAAAAAAGTCTAATCCCAGCAATCCTTTATTTTCATTTCCTTCTACTTTTATTCCTGCTACTTTGATATTTTTTTCTTTTTGAGAATCGACTATAATATCTACTTTTGACTTATATCCTTTTATTCTTTTTCCATTTGCCAATGTTAAATTTATAGTTCCTTTGCATTTTGCATTTATTCTTCTTAATATATGTAATGGTATACTTGTTATCGTAGCCCCTGTGTCTAAAATCATATATGTTTTGTGGCTTAAATTTCCATTTCTTATTGTTACGGGCACAAGTATTCTATTGTTTCTTATTTTTATTTTTGTTACTTTTTTGAAAGATTTTATTTCTGTTTTGACTTTGAGTGTTGGGTTGTTTACTGGATAACTTGTATTTGAAAAGTGTAATTTTCCATCTTCGTCTTCCCAAGAGAACATTAATCCTTGAAGGTTAATTTCTTTTTCTCTTTTTCTTTTTACGTATATATTTTGGTTTCCTGATTCATTCTCTTTTGTTTCCTCTGATTTTGATTCTTTTACTTTAAGGCTATTTATTTTTTTACCGAAATAAATATCTTTACTGAAATAAAGAATCGATGTTACTACTGACGATAAAATTATTATTACCCCTATTATATATAGATCACTTTTCTCTTTTTTTTTGTTCATTTTTTATCTTTGCTGTTTTTTCGTTTTTCCTTTTTTTCCATTGCTTAAATATTGGGAACGTTTCTTCGATCTGTCTTTTTAGCCATTCAATGTCTTCTCCTCCTGCTGTTTCTTTTGCCCATTTTTCTAGTTCAAGAAAGAAGTCGTCTTTTGACTTGTTTTGCTTTGCTTCCCCGTCCAGTATCCAATCTGTTGATAGGTTATACTCTTTTGCTATTTGGTATGCCCATGCTTTTGGAAAATTATTTTTCTTCTTTTGTTTAGATATCTGAGGTTGCTTTATTCCTAAAAAATCAGCTAGTTGACTTTGATTTTTTATTGGAGTTCTCAAATTTATTCTTCTGAAGCTATCTTCAAAACTCATTAAATACCTTTTTGGTATAAAAAATTCTTGATATTACCTATAAGGTATAATATATGATGTCTATACCCTAGAGGTAATTTGTGTTCCTGAAATTTCATAATCTATCAGTATACACCTGAAAACGAATTTAATGCAAACGAAGCATGAAGCCCTATAGAGACGACAATATGAACGAAAACATAGTAAAGATGGACAGTTACACTGCTTTTGGTTTAACGCGTTATGCAGTTAAGGATCGTAATTTAAAGCGTTTATTGTCTTTGAAGGGTTCTCGTTTGATAGAGACTCGATTCAAGGTCAATGGCAGGACTGTCGTAATTAAACCCATTAATGAAAACGAAAGGTGAAAAAAATGGCAGAAGCACAGAAGAAGATAAGTAAAAGTACGATGCAAGTGAACATATCAGGCAGGGTCACAGATGTTCAACAGATTAACGGCACCAATGGCAATTTTTATGTTACTCAAATCGTAATACCTGCTGCAGATGTTTATCAGAAGCCCCAGAGGGTTCAAGTCAATTCTGATTACCCTTTTGCCAAGTCTGATGAGGACGTTAACATTTTGGCGAACGTGAATCCTCGTTGGCATAATTCAAAAGGGAATTGGTATTTTTCCTGTACTCTTTGGAAGGATTAATTTGAAATGTGACCAAAAGCTATTCCGGTGTCGGCCGGTGGGCTTTTGGTCACATTAATTTGAATGGGTATTTCTATGACTTGGACACCTTTGATTGAAGCGAGTTATTTTGATGGCATTCGAACCGATCTTTTAACAACGGTTGAAGGTATTGTTAGTTGCCTTTTAATCGTTGTTGGTCTGGGAATCCTTTATAAGGTTTTCCGTTAATTAACATTAACTCGAAGGAGTGAAACATGAATGATCTTTTTGCTGCTGTAGACATTACTGGTCTGAGCACTAATGTATCCACGCTGATGCTTGGATTTATTGGTGTTGGTATCCTGTTTGTTGCCCGACGTTACATTGGTCGTACTGCCAAAATGCCGATCTAATCCTCCATTCAGGAATGGCCGCCTGTTCCTCTTTTCAGGCGGCCATGATGTTATTTTCTTATGATTACATTAAATGACATTTTTTCACAGGTTTTTCCTTGGTTAGAAGGTATTTCTGTCGACCTTGGAACCGTTTTAATTGCTGTTCTCTTTTTATCATTTCTTGTTTTAGGTTTTAATTTCATTCAAGAAATGATGCATTCCTCTGATAATTCTTCTTTAGATAACAATTCAGTTTTTCAAAATACTCTTGATACTTATGAATTAGACCATGATCAGGATGATCTTTCTTATAGGCCGCGTTTTAGAAGAAAATTAAGAGATCGTTTTAAATTGGATAAATTAAATTATTAAAATGGAACTTGATATCACATATTTTGGTTCAGGAATTGGTCTTGTTGTAGTTGGTTGGATAGCCGGGCTTGTTGTTAGTTACGTTTTTACAATAATTAATGCAATAGGTAATTTGCCAGTTAAGAAATGATAGACTATTTTATTCCCTTATATGCTGGTTGTGTTTATTCATGTATAGTTATTTTTAATTTTATTATAGGTTTGTAATGACCGCTTCTGAACTTCAAACTATACTTGATTCTTTTTCTATTTTTTTAGGTCAGGTTATTTCTCTTGGCCTTGGTGGTTTAACCGGTATTGCCTTTGTTTTAACTTCAAATAAGAGGTGGATATGATTACTATACCTGCCGGATTTGACGTTTCCCAGCTTTTGAATGACTTTTTTTCTTTAGCCGGCCCTTTTGTTGGTATTAGCTTTTTAGTTGCTTGTGGTTTTTTAATTAACAATTATTTTAAAACTGTTGATTTTAACTAATGTCTATTCCAACTCCATCATTTTTTAAAATAAGGGCAACTATTATTTTGCTCTTATTTTTTCTCGTTTGTTTTCTTGTCGGATTTGTTAAAAATACTTTTGCTGATTATTGTATTGTTGAAAAAGGTACTGTTTCACGCCATGGTCCTTATAATTTACCTCAACAAGTATATTCTAAAGTAATTTGGAATAAATGCAATTGTGGTATTACTATTTCAGGGCCTACTTCTATGATTGAAGAAACACAAAATTATGGTAATCCAGCAGGATATCTTTATAGATCTAATTTTAATATTTATAAATATAGAGATGATGGTACTTTGATTAGTACTTCTTCTGCTCATTTAGATGCTTTATTAGAAGCGTTTGATTTTATTGCTGAAGGTGATTGCGAGCTTCAATGTCCTTCAGGTCAGGAAGTTTGTAATAATACTTGTTATCCTCCTTGCCCTGAAGGTCAAACAAGGGATGAAAATTGTCAATGTGGTAATCCTTGTCTTGATAAGAAAGGTCAATATGCAGGTAATTTTCATTCACAGATATCATCCTATTATGATAGCCCAGATTATATTTGTTCTAATGGCTGTCAAGTTGTTGCCGGTGGTGGTATCTCTCTTATGGGTGCATGTCACGTAGCTGGATATGACCCCAATACTCTTTGTTTCTATATTATAGACGGTATCTATAATGGTGAAGTTTGTTCTACTTCTCCGGGTTCCGGTAACTCTTCAGGTACACCTGATGATAATTCACCTGAACAATCAGAACCTGGTTCAGAAAAACCTGACCCTACTCCTGCTCCTCCTGATCAAACACCTGAGCCAGGTTCCCCCGATAATCCTAACGATCCGAGTGATCAAAAGCTTGGTGATATAAAAAAAGAATTAGGCAAACTTATTCAGCAAAATAATGATAGAGCTGTTCAACTTCAAAATATAATTGATAACACAAATTGGATAGGTGATAACGTTAAAACTCTTGCTAATACTGCTGATTCAATAAATAAAAATCTTTCTGATATAAGCGATGATATTGCGTTAGGAGTTAGTCGCGGTGTTCGTGATGGATTAGCTGGAATAGAACAAGGACTTGACGAAGGTTTTGGTGAGCTTGGTGATGGTCTTGACGAAGGTTTTGGTGAACTTGGTAGCAAATTGGATAGTATTGATGATGGTATAGATGAGCTCAATGAAGAATTAGATGAAATCAGTGATGGTGAATATGCTGGTTATGAAATACCTGATCCTTATGAATCTGAAGAGCATGATTTTGCTGAACGTACTTCTGAATTTTTGTCAGATATGAGATCAACCAGCATTTTTTCTGTTCCTAATAAGCTTTCTAATTCTATTCCTGGTGGTGGTTCCCCTGTTGTTATTATTGAAACAGGGTCTACTTTCGGTGGTACTCATACAGTTGATTTTAGTTATTTAGGTAATGGCTTAAATATCTTGAAATATATATTTCATATTGCCGGTATGATTATTGCCATACGTATTATAACTTTAAAAAGGTGATAATATGCAATGGTTAAAGGATTTTATAAATAGTTTTTTTGAGATACTTCTTTCTGGTTTTGAATGGCTAATTGAAGGAGTAGGGCAAGTTTTAAGTTATGTAGGCTATATGATTTATGACGGTGTTTTAACTGTTATTTATTCTTTTGTTGCTGCCATTGATTTTTCTGAAACTGCTTTTAATATGGCTGCTCAATATGCAGGTTTACCTTCTCAGCTTATTTGGATGATTAATCAGGTCGATTTACCACAATTTTTTTCATATATTACAATTGGTATTTCTATTCGTCTTGTTATTAACCTTGTTCCTGCTGCATTTACGAGGATTTAAGATGATTATTGGTTATGTTGGTACTCCCGGTTCTGGCAAAACATACGAAGCTGTTTTGTCTATTCTTGAGAATTTGAAAAAGGGTCGTGTTGTTTATACAAATATAGAAGGTCTTGAACTTTCTGTATGTCGTGAAATGATAAAGAATGTTTGTGATCTTTCTGATTTATCTATTGAAAAACAATTAAAAATATTTGAGCCACATGAATTAGATAATTTTTGGAATCATGTCGAACCAAAATCTTTGATTGTTATAGATGAGGTTCAAAAAGTATTTTCTTCTCGAGACTGGCAGTCTGAAAAAAATAAACATTTTGGTTTTTGGGCTTCAACGCATCGTCATCATGGTTTCGATGTTATTTTAATAACTCAGAACCCTGAAAGAGTTGATTCAGCTGTTCGTGGTTTATTTGAGTGGACATACCTTTTTCGTAAAGTTAATTTTTTTGGTAGTGCTGTTCAAAGAAAATATCTTTGTTATTCATATGCCGGTGATGATACTCACGGTACACCTCTTACAAAAAAGACAAAGACATATAATCCTTTAGTTTTTCGTTGTTATAAATCTTATGTAACTGATGATATCAAGGAACAATCAATAAAAAATCATGTAAATGTTTTGAAGCATCCTATTTTTCTCGTTATTCCCGTTTTGTTTGCATTTACCCTTTATATGTTCTTTTTCAAATCTTCTTTTTCAACTGGTGATGTTTTTGGTACTAAAAAAATAATGGATAGTTATGAAGGCAAATCACAAGCAAACACTTCTTCTTTACCAAAGCAACAAGATTCCTTATCATATAGTAAGAATCTTTCAAAGGTTTATCAGGAAAGTGGTGTTGTTAAGTATACGAATATTCATTAATAGGCGTTTTTAAATATGAATAACTTTAGATTTTTGATAATCTTATTTTTTTTGTTTTTTGTCTTTTCCTTCTTTTTCTCTTTCACAAGAAGATGTTTCTTATAGCTTAGAAGATTTTATTTCTGTTGAGTTTAATAACGCCCCTTTGACTGATATTCTTATACTTGTTGCCGAAAAAACCGGTTCCTCTTTTATCGTTAATTCACCAGACGACATCCACCTTGCATGGATTCAAAATAATATACATCTCAAGAATTTATTGCATTCTTTTAAGCTTTCTCTTCTTTCTTCAGGTTTTACTTTTAACAAAATAGACAATTATGCTAATTTTTATAGCATTAGTAAATCTTCTTTTGTTTCTCCTGTTTCTGAAAAATCTTTAGGATTTTATAAGTTGAAAAATATTTCTTCTGATTCTTTAGTTGATACCTCTGAGGTTTTATATGGTAACAGGCTTTTAATAAATGTTCTTGAGAATACCAATACTGTTATTTTTTCTGGTTCTTATGAATTAGTTCAGCAGTTTATAAATTTATTATCTCAAATTGATGTTCCACGTGATGTTGATATATCCTCTTTTAGGTTAAAACATATTTCTGTTTCTACTGCATTAAAGGCTCTTTCTGATACTAAATTACTACCTGAAAATAATTTTTTTGCAGATTATTGGAATCGTTCTGTCATTGTTAAAGGTTCCCAGTATCATCTTGATGTAGCTCATACAATTTTAAAGTCTATAGATCTTCCTCAAAAGGGTCGTATTGATCGAGTTGAATATATTTTCAATTCTGAATTTGACCTTGTTTCTGAACTACTTGTTAATTCTGTTCCCGGTATAGAAGTGAGAAAAATATCTGATAAGAAACTTTTTATTTCTGGTCATGAATCAGATGTTGATCGTGCAAGTGTTCTTTTACATAAAATTGACGGAAGTAATCAGCAAGTTAAGGTTGAAGCTATTATTGCTTATCTTACTGATCGTCAATTTAAGGAGCTTGGTACTAAGCTTACTTTCAAAAAAGATAATAATAGAGCAAGTTTGAACTCAAATCTTATAAGCACTTTAACTGCTAGTAATACTGGTATATTGCTTGATTTTTTTCAAGACACACTTGGAATTACTTTTGCAGCTGAGGATGGCACCGCCAACGGTAAGCTTTTGTCTTCTCCTGTTTTAACTGTTTTGAACAATCAGAAAGCTTCTATTCATGTTGGTCAGAATGTTCCTTATTTGTCTAAGGCCAATTTTAATAATGATGAGAATGGTTCTACTCCAACATCTATAGAGAGAAAAGACCTTGGTTTAACTTTTTCTGTTACTCCTATGATATATGAATCTGGCGAATTTGTACGACTTAATGTTAGTCAAATTGTTTCGAATATTAATGATGATTCTGAGTTAAGTCGTGATGCCGTTGATATCACTTTTGATAAAAAGCAGATTAATTCTACTGTTCTTGTTGCTAATGGTGATACCATTTTTCTTGGAGGTCTTCGTTCTGAGGAAAGAGGTAGTGCTACAGATTATATCCCTTTTCTTGGTGAACTTCCTGTTGTTGGTAAGCTTTTTTCTTATGAGACTGAGCAGCTTCAGAATAGACATTTGATAGTTGCTCTTCGTGTTAATGTAATTGATTCAGATGTTTAACTATTTTTTTAGGTGCATTGATGGTTGAGGTTAATAAAAAATTAAAGGAATATTTCTTTTCCCAGGACGGATTAACAAGGGGGGTCCAACTCTCCAAAGGTCTTGATAGATTGAAGTTTGGATTCTACGTTGATTTTGAACTTGAAGTTCTTTTTGATCATCTTTCTGATGCAAAGCATGAAGCTCAAAGGATACGTCAGCCTGTTCCTGTTCAGCTTGGACCGGATTCAGATTTTTTATACAACTGTCATTCTAATGGTCGTAAAGGTGGGTATAATTTTCATCTTTCCCGCGCTGATGTGAATATTTTCATTTCAACCCGTTCTGATTTCATGAATACCCCGAATGTTTGGGTTGATATTGGATCTTCTTCTTGTTGGGCTCCAGGTTATGATCGAGTTATTACCAATGTTGCTAAGCTTTGTAGATTGTATACCGGAAAAATTATCAAGTCTTCTGTTTCTGAGGTTCATCTTTGTGTTGATTGTATTGGTTTGCCTATTGAGCAACTTGATATTAGTACCTTTGACAAATGGATTACTCGGGCTAACAAATTTAATTCTTATTTCAATCGTAGTAAGTTCAGTGGTATTTCCCTTGATCAACAGGGTGGTTTTCTTCAAGAGACTGGAGTTGTTATAGGTCAGGGTGATATTTGTCTTCGTGTTTATGACAAGGTTTTTGAGATATTGAAAAATGGCTCAAAGAAGTCTCTTTTTGCTTCTGTTTGGGGTGTAAATGAATTTGATGATCTTCCTGTTACCCGTGTTGAATATCAATTGAGAAAAACAGTTTTGAAGCAATTTAGCATCAAATCTCTTCCTAGTTTGTTCAAAAAATTATCTAGTCTTTGGTCATACTGTACTTATGATTGGTCTCGTCTTTCTTCTTCTTTTTTTGATCGTCAAAATCGTCATCAGGATAGGGCTAAAATCCATCCTTGGTGGGAACTTATCCATTCTATTGATTGGAATACTACGGATATATGCACAAGGAAAAAACCTCTTGCGCAAAAGGATAAAACTCAACTTCGTAGTATGATGGGTGGGTGTGCTTTGAATCTTGCTGCCATTAATCGAGTTGATTTGAACGATATTGATCAGATTAAAGAATGTCTTTTGAATGAGATCGAGGATTGGGTTTCTCTTATGTCCAAGAAAAAGGATAAAGAGACTGGCTTTACAGAGTTACAGCAGAAAATGCAGAAGAAGATGATTGAAGTTTGGCCTTATGGTGTTTCTGCTGAGGTTCATGGTCCTAATGCTTCTGATTCTGGTGATATTCGTTTTGACGAGTCTTACATAAAATATGATGAATTTCATCATGATCTTAACCTCCTCATCTATGAAACATCCAAAGAGAAGAGTAATTTAAACGTATAATTTTGGTATGTTATGATTGATAATTCTTTGGGAAAGACTTTGACTGTTAATGAAGTTGCAAGTTATTTGCGTGTTTCACCTGTTACTGTTCGTAGTAATTATCTTTCCCTTGGTGGTTTTCGTCTCGGTTCTCGTTATCTTTTTTTTGAAAAGAGTCTAATTAATGCCATATTACATAAAGAACAGAAATCGTTGGATGGGACAAGTCGTTTATCTGAACAGGACATATCGAAAGAGTTTTTTGACGAAAAAGGAAGCCAAAGTATGGGAAGTGATGATAAAAAAATCTCTTCGCAAAAATCATATATTGAGGACACCCACAATCTCATTGATTGAATTTTTTGTTTCTTACTTAGATTATTCAAAAGAAAAACATTCATTTAAAACGTATCAAGAAAAACGTTATGCTTTTAAATCTCTTTTGAAGTCTATTCCTCCTGATACTCCTGTTGATATGATTCATAAGGGCGACATTCTTAAACATCTTCGCCGTCAATCTATTTCTAGGTCTGGTAACGCCGCTAATAAGGATCGTAAGAATCTTGTTGCCTCCTGGAATTGGGCTGTAAAGTATATATCTGGCTTTCCTTCAAAGAATCCCTTTGATGTTGATCGTTTTCCTGAAAATCGATTCCCGCGATATATCCCTTCTCGAGATGATTTTTTTTAAGGTTCTATCTGTTGTTGATTCTGATCAAGATGAACTTATGCTCTTTTGTTATCTTCATTTAGCTGCCCGCAGAAGTGAGATTTTTAATCTCACCTGGCCTGATGTTAATTTTCCGGAAAAAAAGATTCGTTTGTTTACGAGGAAGAGGCTTGATGGTTCTATGGAATATGATTGGCTTCCTCTTACGGATTTTTTGTTTGTAAAGCTTCAAAAGCACAAAGAAAAATCTAAAAAAGGTCAAGTTTTTGTTTTTCTTAATCCTAGTACGGGATTACCTTATAAGTATCGTAGAAGATGGATGAAGGGGCTTTGTAAAAATGCAGGTGTTACATTTTTTGGTTTACATTCAATTCGTCATCTTTCTGCTTCTATTCTCATGGATCATGATGTACCTTTGCTTGACATCAAGACTATATTGAGACATAAAAATATTACGACTACAGAAAAATATATTCACAGATTGAAGTCTGTTCGTCAGTCGATTTCAGTTTTCGATTCTGGGGAAAATCTTGAGAGAAACCACTAAAATAACCACACAGAAAATGAAGTTTTTTTAGGT
>PDWJ01005628.1_pt1 | contig 10188 bp, 2 predicted proteins | sample 1430881 | NCBI WGS metagenome assembly PDWJ01 (sample SAMN01162460, study PRJNA174530) | Oral metagenome, whole genome shotgun sequencing project. | biome: Marine environment; feature: Marine mammal; material: Swab sample of the gingival sulcus; isolation source: swab sample of gingival sulcus...
CAGCCTTACTAAAACGCGGCTCATCGGAATCCCATAAACGGGAATCAAAACGGAATGTGAGCTTGCGAATTGCGCGGACAAACAGATACCGTGCCGGCAGATTTTTTGCAGTTAAAAACGTATGAGCCGCAGCCTGTATTTCCAGCAATACATCGCGGGAACCGATGATAAGTATATCGGGCGATGTCAACTCTTTATGACGGGTGCATGATTCACAAGAACAGCCCCATACACCGGTTTGAGTACATGATAAAACACGGGCAAGCTCCAAGGCTGCAGTGAGTTTTCCGCTTGCTTCATTGCCCGAAAAGAGGAGGGCCGGAGGCAGGATATGTTGTTCGATTTCATGCTGTAATAACGATGTTACCGGCTGTCCTAGAACATTTTCAAACATTGCCTTTTCTGCTCCTTTTTATTGCAACTTTAAAGAAAAAACTGATGAGCCTGCATCACAAACGGATAAAAAATCCGTGCAATAATACTTTTATTCAAAAAACCGTTGAGGTTGATGAAAGGCTGCAGCCGGAGGATGAGCAATATAATAAAAATAAGGGCAGCAGCTTCAAACATTCCCAGAAAAAAACCGAGTGCATGATCCAAACTGCTTAAAATTTCGTTTTTAAACAAACCGGAAATGAGCATTTGGATACATTTAATGGAAATAAACACGGCGATAAATACAATGAAGAATGCCAAAAACGGAACTACAATTGAAGGAAGAGACGGTGTGCGGATAACCGGCGTTATTTTATGTGAAAATAAAAAGCCCGCAGCCGCTGCAATGAAAAATGATGCTGCCGAAAAAAATTCATAAATGAAGCCGGTTACTGTTACGCGGATGATGATAACAATACTTATCAGCAAAAAAAAACCGTCAAGAAAAGACATGCTCACGATGGTATCCATTTTTGCAGCAATGCTGCGATAGTTATCGCAGGTTTATCTTGTGCAAGAGCTTTTGAAGCCTGCGCCATTGCAGGAAGCAAAGCCGGTTCACTCATAAAATGGTGAAGCATATTGCGGAATGTTTCGGGGTTTGCTTCATCTGAAGAAAGAATAGTTGCAGCCCCATACCGTGCAAAAAATGCGGCATTCTCCGCTTGATCGCCGCGGCTTGATCCGGTACCGAGGGGTAGCAGCAGGAGCGGTTTTCCCGCTGCCGCAGCTTCCCACAGTGAATTTGCGCCGGCCCGTGAAACAACAACATCGGCACAAGTAAGCACATGCGGCATTTCTGCACCTATAAAAGGAAAGAAACGGTAAGAATCTGCATATTGCGGTGCGGATTTTTGCAATGCGGCACGGATTTTTTCTCCGTCTGCGGCATTTTTGCTGCCGGTTTGATGTACGACAAAAAAATGCTCCGTTAAAAAAGCAATTGTTTTTTCAACCAATGTGTTGATTTGCTGCGCCCCGAGGCTGCCGCCTTGGATAAACAGTACCGGTTTTTCTCCGGTATAACCGATAAAGGTTTTTCCCACAGAAGAGTTGCCGTTGTAAAAGGCAAGCCGGACAGGATTTCCCGTACAGTGTGTCTTTTTTTTGAGTTTTGAAGAGAAAAATGCAGCTGTTTCGGGATACGAAAGCAGCACGGTTTGGGCAAAACGGGTATTTATTCTTGTTGCAAGCCCGGGCGAAACATCGCATTCGTGTGTTATTACGGGAATACGCAACCACCATGCAGCAATACATGGCGGTACAGAAACAAAGCCTCCTTTTGAAAAGACAAAAAGCGGTTTTAAGCGGAGAAACAGCACAAATGAAACAATAAAACCTGCCGCAACCTTAAAAAGATCAATGAAATTTTGAAAGCTGAAATACCGTCTGAGCTTCCCCGAAGGGATGCCGTAAAAGGGTATACCGGCAGCCTGTACATAGGTGCAGTCTGTCTTATTTTTTGAACCAATCCAAAGAATCGGTATGTTTGTTTCAGCCCGAAATACTTCCGCAACGGCAATACCCGGAAAAATATGCCCGCCCGTACCGCCGCCGGTAAATACAACACAACTCATGGGCGTGACTATAGCATAAAAGTTTTTATGCAGACAAGGTAAGACGCGGTCGATTGCAGGGTAAACGCATCTTTGTCCTAATGATTTACTTGACATAAAAAAAAATTTACTGTAGAAATATAAGTAGGGATTTAATAATATTTTTATTCCGCTACTTTCAAAAACCTGCCGATTGTACAAAAGCGGTACAGTTTTTTTCGTCAAGGATGATGGATTAAGGCATGTTTTGGATACAATAAGGAGTGTATGTATGATGAAAGCTGTAGGAGCAAAGCAGAAGTTCTTCTTTTATCTGTTGAGTTTAGCAGTAATAGTATTTACAACGTGTAAAGACACGGTTGGGCTTGGAGGAGCGGTCGACATTGTGCCGCCGTCTGTGAATGCAGTCTATCCGCCCTTAAATGCCGTAATCCGCGGAACCTTTATGTTGAAAGGAACGATGAGCGATGACACGGGCGTAAAAACTGTTTCGGTTAGCATCAGTTCGCCAAGTGTACCGCAAGGTATTGCCGCACGGAATGCAAGCATCAATGCGGATGGCACCGAGTGGTCGATAATGCTTAATAATAAAAGGTCTGACGGGACATTTGAATTTCCCGACGGTGAATATGCAATAACTGTTGCTGCAACGGACACTGCGGGCAAACAAATAAATACGGAAACACATTTTACCATTGACAATACGGCGCCTGTACTTGTGTTAGACCGTCCGAGTACTTTAAGTGTAGGTACTGCGGCTGCAGGCAGTAAGGCAGACCGTTTCGGCGATGCGTTCCGTATTGTCGGTGAGTGTGCCGACACCTCCGGTGTCAGTGAAATGAAAGTATACGGCTATCCGACAGACAGTTCCGGAGCGATAATCGGTCAGCCTGTTGTATATACGGAAAAGAATGTGCCGCCTACGGTGGACATTAGAGTAGATTCGTTTGCAAAGCCGAACGGAAATCAGCTTCTTGGGGGAAGAGCAAATGCTTCGCCTTTTTACCGTCCTTTATACGGCGATGTTGATGACAAAGTAACGAGGAGCTTTTATTTTGATATAGAAGTATATGATAAAGCGTATGAATATACGGGAGGAGCACCTGTTCGTGAAGGGAATAAAGCGAGTGTGTATTACCTGCGCGGACCTTTGTACAATGGGGAAGTATTTCCTAAACATACGGTAACCGATATATACAGCATGAAAAGCGGATTATCCGTCAATAACTTTGAAGAGCAAAGTAAGCGGGAAGCTGAAAAACTGAGAGCAAAAGAAATTGTAGAGAAATTAAAAAACGGCTCGTTTCCCGGTACGACACCTGTAACAGGTGAATTTAAGGTAGGGCATATAACCGATTTGGCAGCCCCTTTGGGGAATATCGGTTATTTTGCATTAAATCCGAGCTTAAACCCTACCTACCAACTAATCGGAGCGTCTCCCGAGGCGGATACGCATACAGACTTTAGTGCGTATCCGTACATTAACGGGGGAACTCTTACAGTAAAAATAGAGCCTAATTTTGACGACACCCCGTTGGAAGATGTTGGCGAATTTAAGTATTATGCTATTAAAGCCAGTAAATATGCGGCTTTCATAGCTGCGGAGCCTACGTATAACGAAAAAAAACCCGGAGCGGTAAATCAGCCTCCGCACTATTTGGACTTAAGTGATCCTTCGTATGCAGTGCATGAGCTTATAGCGTTTGAGAATCCTCAGACGGAAGTGCGGGGAAGTAACCGCATTGTTGCATTGAAGCTTGATACAACGAAATTTTCACCGAATGAACACTATATGCTATTGGTACAAGGGGGCGATAAAGATCCCAATACAGTCAGCGGAGGTTCCGTTGTCGGTAACCACATTGTACCCAAACCGCAAAACGGTAAATCGCTGTATGGTTTTCAAATTGCGACCACAGGAGCTCCGCCGGCTTTAAATACCGATGTTATTTCTGAAGATTCGGCGAAAGTCTCCACCGGTGATACGAACCTTACCGGTACGATATTTATAAACGGGACTAAGGTCGGCACGCATTTGTACATAAAAGGTAAAGCTTCTTGTGAAGGGAATACTGCTACCTTAGATTTGAAATATATCTTAAAAAAAGACGGTGTCGCACTGATATCATCAACGCAGCCGGATGTTGTTCCTGCGGGAAATGCCGGCGGTCCGTTTGAAATCCGCATACCGAAAGCAACAGTTACCGCTGAAGGGCAGTACCATCTTACCATTATTGCAAAAGACACCAATTTGAGTAAAACAACAACCAGAGATTATTCGCTGTACATTGATTCTTCTGCACCGTTTTTGACCGTAAAAGACATTGCAGAAAACAGTACTGTGAATGTTTTAAATAAAATCGGTTTAACCGTTATGGATTCTGCATCCGGTATTAAGTCGGGTTCGTTTAAGGCTTTCCGCAAATATGCGAAAAAAGACGGAGAACTTGCCGCAGCAAGCCGTGATGAGGTTACCTCAAGTTTTGATGCGAATTATGAATGGAATGGCGGCTTTAGCGAAGGATGGTATGTTTTTGACTTTGAGGTAGAAGATAATGTCGGTAATAAAAAAATGATTACCGGCTTTAAATTCGCTTATGATAAAGAGCCGCCGAAAATAGAAAAAGTCGGCAATATCGAACGGCCGTTGCTGGATCAGGGTGCAGAGCTGAACTTAGCCGCACTTCCTGCAAATCTTACCGGAGAGATTACGGAAACAAACGGCGTGGCATCCGTAAAAATCGGTAGTGAAGATGCAGCCCTTACAGGAAACAATTTTAACTTGGCATCCACATTGGGTGAAGGACGGCATAAACTGAAAGTTGTTGCAACCGACTATGCCGGCAGAACAGACACAGTATATGTTACGCTGATTATTGACACAAATGTGCCGGTATTTAAGAAGTTGTCGGTGGCGGAAAGTCCTTTGTATGATGCCGATCCGACAGACACTACCGTTGTCAGCAGTACTTCGACAACAGTGAAAGTTGTCGGAAAAGTACAGGATCTCGGAAGCGGTGTAAATAAAGTTTTTGCTGAGTATCAGTCTAACGGAACAAATAAAAAGGTTACACTATGGGCAAAGCCCGACCCCGATGAAGCGGTAGATTCAGGTATCTATTTGATAGACGGAGTATTGGATGTCGGTATTGACAAACAAAAGATTACATTTACTCCGTATGATAAAGTCGGCAAGCAAGGATTGGCGTGGAGTGTAAGTGTGTCTGTAAATATTACATCACTTACCCTTTCTTTCGATATTACGCCGACCCCTTCGACACCGGCCGGGCCCGGCAGTGTGAATGTAGCAGGTCATCTGTATGTGAATAAGCCTTTTACTTTGGAGGCACAGGCAGTACAGGCTCGGGATCCCTCTTCCTCATCTCCTCCTCCGGCTCCGGTCGGCTTAGAGATGACTGTTAACCGCAACGGAGAGCCGTTTCAAACATTTGCCGGCTTTTTGACCGGCAAAGATCCTGCTAGCTTGACTTCAAACGGAAACCACATAACCGGCTTTCAAAGCGATAGCGGTGTACAAAAAGTAACCTTTACACCGATTGTCAATCATCCTCATCCCCATGACGGAAACTATTCATTTGTTTACAGTAAAGGCGGGTTGACTAAAACAATCAATGTTGTTATTGACACGAAACCTCCGGCAGTTACGCCTATTAGTCCGCAAAACGGAGAAAAGTTCACGATTGACGGCAATAAAGAGTTTGCAGCTTCCGTAAGCGATGTGTGCGGTATAAAAGACGGCACGGTACAATTGCACTTACGCAAAAAAGGTGCAGCCGGTGAGTTGGCCGGTTTCCCCAAAGAAATGGTGTCAATAGCCGGCTCGCCGTATAAGATTTCTATAGTGCTTCCTGAAGAAGGAGAATACGAGGCATGGTATACTGCATCCGACAATCTTGGAAATAAAGTGAGTACGGAGGATACGCCGATCGGCTTTGTTTACGATACGGAAGCACCTAAGTTCCTGTATGTAAAAGTTGCAGGCTCAACCAATAAATCACAGACAGCAAAACAAGGCTTTAGTGTGAATGTGGAAGCAAAAGCCGAAGATGCTAAAAATGCCTTGAAGTCTTTGCAGATTAAAGTAACAAAAGACGGCTGGACAGGTGAGTACAGCAATGATGTAGACTGCTCGAATCTTAAAACAAAAGAGCAGACATGGACATTGGACAGTACAAACCTTACCGGCGGAGACGGCACGTACACCATACGCGTTATTGCAAAAGATGACGCAGGTAATGTAACCGTCGAAGACCGTGTTCTTATTGTGGATACGGCAAAACCTGAACTGACAACACCGCAGCATATTGATTGGATAAATTCCGATGTGGTGGAAGTAGAAGGAATTAAACTGCTTGACAGCGGTACCGGTATTTCCAAGCTGGAATACCGTATTGAAAAAGAGGACGGCTCACAGATTAAAGATTGGGGCATATTATCTTTCAATAGAAAAAATACCGCTATCGACTGGATTGGGTATGTAAAAGGTTTGAAAGAAGGAGTGAATGTTGTCAAATACCGTGCAACCGATAATGCCGGTAACGAAACCGATGTCAGTACTGCCTTAAGTCATACCATCCGCTATGACCGCCAGACTCCTGCCGTAAGCATTCAAGAACCTCAAGGATCGCGGGCAACAGTTAAAAGCGGCTCGGCACTGACGCTGAAAGTAGCGGCAGACGATCCCGGCGCCTCTTCAAACCCCGTTCTCGGCTCGGGTGTAAAGGAAGTGCGCTACAGCACTGACCCGTCCGCAGACTTTGCCTCTTCTACCGGCATTCCGCTTGTAAGCGGGGTGTACGAAACAAGCATTGCATCAATTACGCAAGATGCCCGCTACTATATCCGTGCAAAAGACAATGCCGGTAATATTTCGTCGGCATTGCAGGTTGATGTTATCATAGACAACGCAGGACCGGCGGTGGCATTTGTACTGCCTGCGGCTAATACGGAAGTAAATAAAACCGTTACCGTAACAGGAACAGCCCGTGATGACAAAGGTCTTAAAAAAGTTGAATTACAAAATCCTGACGGAACGGTTATTGGAACATTTACCGGTGCCGATGTGTACAGCTGGTCGCATTCTCTTGACACGGTACCGTATCCCGATAATGCCGATCTGACGCTAAAAGCAGTTGCAACCGACAATGTCGGCAATATAAGTGAGGCAACCCTTACCATTAAGGTAAACCAAGATACCGACCGTCCGAAAGCGGCAATTACAAACTTGGATGCCCTAAGCGGTAAGTATTTGACCGGCGGCAACCGCTTGTACGGAACGGTACAGGATGATGACGGCCCTGTAAAAAAACTTGAAATTAGTCAAGACGGCGGAAGCAATTGGGATGACGTTGAAGTTAAATCCGGTTCATGGAAGTATGTAATAAACGCTCCTGACGGACCGAAAACACTGAAAATCAGGGTAACGGATGCAAAAGATACTGTATTCAGCACTGAAGAATCGCTTACACTCAAGCGCCCGCAGCTGTATGCACAGCAGATCGGAGCCGGAACAACTGCCGGCACTGAAGCCTCATTCATGTTTGACAGTGTTGCACCGGAATTCAAATCGGTTGAATACTCACAGCAGCAGGACTTCAGCACTGCGGAAGTCTTCGGCGATGATGATCACAAAAAATTCGGCAACACCACTATCTACTTGCGCATAAAAGCGAAAGACAGTGCCGGTGTTGAAAGCGTTACCGTAACGAATATAAACACTGCAACAAATAATGAAGCAACTGTCATTACGGCAGCGGCAGCCGGAACCTATGCTCCCAATGAAGAGGAAACATGGGTAACACCTGCCATTGTGCTTGATAAAGAAGCGGTAAAAGAAGTCAGCATTGTTATTACCGATAAATCCGGATCAAAAACAACCGTGAAACGCAGTATCATTGTTGACCACACCGCTCCTAAAGCAGAGCTTCTGTATCCGGCAGAAGGAAATGCACAGGCGGGAACAATCGTTATTTCCGGTGCGGTAAGCGATGAGCCTGCATCGGGAGCTTCCGGTGTTAAGGCAGCAGGTACCAAGTATATGTTTGTCGGCAAAAACGGGACAGCTCCCACTGCCGCTACAACTGCCGGCTGGACTGCCATGGGAACTTCTTCCATTGCAAACTGGAGTGTTACCTGCAATCTTGAATCCTTGTATCCGAATGCTGATGATTACGGACAAGCAAATGCCGTAACACCTGCATACAGGGACTTAAAACTGTATGTTCTTACCGAAGATGCGGTGGGAAATAAGGCAGTTAAAGACTTTACCATTGTCTACAACCCCGACGGAAAAAAACCTGTTATGCAGGTTCTTTCACCGGAAGCGGGAGCAAAAGTCGGCGGTGCAATTCAGATATTCGGTATCGGAGAGCTTAAGTTCGGCACTATAGACGACCAAAGAAAAGTTCATATCCAGTTTTCAACAAACGGAACCTTTGATTCAACTCATTGTGCCGTCAATGGACATGATTGGTGGAATAACGGTGAAGGCCGTCTTATTCCGGGAACAGACAGTGCCGGCGGCGGTAAACAGTGGCGTTTGGAAGTAAATAAGACAAGCGGCGCGGGTATTGAAGGCTGGAAACTTGAACATCCGACACAGGAAACGCAGGATGTATGGTTTAGAGTGCGCGGGTATAACCATGCTCATTCGGTATGGGGTGAATGGACTAACGCAGTAAAGATTACGGTCGATAAAACCGCTCCGACTATCGGATCGAAAACACCGATGAAAGTGAAGTATACCGCCCCTGCAGCCGAGCGTGATTACCTGCCGCGCATGTGGATAAAAAGCAACGGTAATTTAACCGGCTCCCTGCATGACGATTCGGGTATAAAAGAGCTGCAGATTTTAGGCGATGTAAACGGCGGAACCGCTGTTGACCTTACTCAAGCACTAGCCAAGGGCTGGGTTGAAATAGATGCAGCACATGCGCCGACCGATCCGGCTTCAACCGCCAAAAACTATACACTGAAACTGCCCTTGGATTTCAGCGGTGTCAGCGGTAAAAAAGAGTTTGAGGTAACCGTACGGATCGTAGAAAATACGGCTCAGTCAAAACCGAGCGAGAAAACCTTTACATTCAGATTTGACGAAACCAAACCGGCGGGAGACTTCGGTACAAAACTGCTTTCGTCATACGGGCTTGTAAACGGCAATGCTGTTGCCGATGCAGGGCTCGCGGCAAAACTTGCCGGTAATACGGCAAACAAAAAATTACTGATACAGGATAAGCCTGTATCAGTAACCGGCATAAACGGAAGCAGCGTTACCTTTGCACCGAATGTACCGGTAAACGGAGAGACAGTCGAATATATCCTGTATGACCAAAACCAACTGGTAACTTCTGACGGAGGAATAAACTGGAATGCAACCGGTGTCGCCTACGATATCGGATCGGGTGTGGAAAAGGTTACCGTATGGCTCAGTGTCGGCGGTCAGGAAACAGCACATGTTGTAAGTACCTTAACCAGCACCACAGACCGCATTACCCGTGAGCTCGGAAGTCAGTATTACTGGTCTGCAAATTTGGATATTTCTTCCTTGCCGGACGGTAAAGGAAAACTGCACTACACCATAGAAGATGCTACGGGCAATAAAGCGGAAAACACGAGCGGTGTTGTGGTACGCAATAAGTACTTCAAAGTTGCCAAGATAAAGCTTGAAACCCAAATCGGTACAAAACCGCTTGAAACAGATCCGCTCCATGCCGCAGATGATGATCCGCATTTGAGAGTTGTTAGACGGGACGGACCTGCAAAACAAAAGAAAATTGAAGGGACAACAACAAACTTTGCCTTTAAGAGTTTGACCGCATCCAAGATACGGCTGGAATTTGACGGATCCAATAAAGGTGAGGGGCAGGTATACGTCCGTATCAAATCAAACGCACACGCCGCGCTTTCAACGGCTGCAAACGGATATGCGGGTGCTGACGGAAACGGCTTTGCACCGGTTACCATAACAGGCTCTGCAGCCGAGATTCCCCTTACAAAGAAGCTTTTGCAAACAGAGGGAAATTCTGCGGTAAACAGTACTTCAAAAATAACCGTTGAACTGTGGGATAGTGCGCATGGTCTTGCCAAAGGCGATGAAGGGATTGAAGGAACCATGCCGAAAGGAACATCTTTTGCAAAAATTATCGTTGACACAATTTTCGATGCCAATGATACGCAA
>PDWJ01005629.1_pt1 | contig 10185 bp, 5 predicted proteins | sample 1430881 | NCBI WGS metagenome assembly PDWJ01 (sample SAMN01162460, study PRJNA174530) | Oral metagenome, whole genome shotgun sequencing project. | biome: Marine environment; feature: Marine mammal; material: Swab sample of the gingival sulcus; isolation source: swab sample of gingival sulcus...
TTATAGAAACTTTCATATAAAAAGGTCGGTTTTTGGTTCTAGCTTGAGCAGACCTTGTTTTTTCCGCTGGTTTTTGCAGTATAAAGGGCAATATCCGCTCTGTCGATGAAATTTTCAAGGGACTCGCGGGGAGTATATAAGCTGCATCCAATACTTACGGTAATGCCGGGAACATTGGGAAATTTTGATTCGGCAATTTTTTTGTGCAGTTTGTTGGCCACGGCAAGGGCTTGTTCTTCATTTACCTGGGGAACAATGACGGTAAATTCCTCGCCTCCGAATCGGCCGACAATGTCATTTTTGCGAAGGGAATTTGACAAAACACGTCCCAGAACCTCCAGCACCTTGTCCCCGGCAAGATGTCCATAGGTATCGTTAACGTGTTTGAAATCATCAATATCAATGATGAGCAATGCCAGGGAATAATCCAGTATGACGCTTCGCTTGATTTCGTCTCTCAATAAATCCATGAAAGTGGCTTTATTGAAGATTTTTGTCAGGCCGTCAATTCGTGATTTTTTCTTGAAGTATTCCAGGTCAGAGGAAAGAGTCCGGTTTTCAAGAAGCTGGCTGCGGGCCTTGCGCAGCATGCCCACATGTTCCTGGTAATCTTTTTCCAGCATACGGACAAGAATCACCTGGTGTTCTCCGTAGGTTGCAGCCACACTGATCAGCGCAGTCCCTTCTGCGGTTTTTCCGTCCTCTTGCCACATGCTGGAGGTAAGTGTGCCTGGTTTTTTCTGTTCAAAAAAACGCTCTGCATCATCCAGAAAAAATTCCAGCATGGGGGACATTGTCCAGGGCTGGCAGCTTGGTTTGCCGTTTTCCTCACAGAACATATCCAAATAAAAATCAGGAATATTCCCAAAAATTTCATAGGTTCGCGGGCCAATGCGTTTGAGTATGGCAATATCCATGGATTTTACTATTTCACAGGCAATGGTATTTTCCTGGTTCATATCAGACTCCGCACATATCCCGGCCCAGCATGGAAAAGGCTTTTTCAACGCCTATCCCTGTTTTGGCGCTGGTCATAAGAGCCTTGATGCCGAGGGCTTTGAGTTCTTCAATCATGGCTGGCGTAATTTCCCATTCGTCAAGGAGGTCTGCCTTGTTCAGGAGAAAATAACAGGGAATCTCTCCGGTTTGCTTCCGGGTAGTCTCGTAAAGCTCCAGAGCGAAATGGTAGGTTTCTTCTCGCAGACCGTCCAAAACAATAAAATATCCCATTGCTCCGCGTAAAAAAGCCATATTGATATCTGCATACATATCCTGGCCTTCCATATCCCAGAGTACAAGGGTAACATCTTCATTGTCCAACGATATGGTTCTCTTACTGATTTTTACGCCCACAGTAGATAGATACTTGTCTGTAAATATGGAATGGACAAATTTTTCAACCAGGGATGTTTTCCCTGTGGAAAACGCCCCCAGCATACATACTTTTTTACTTATCATGGCATCCTTTTTTCTCTTCTTACGGATACAATTTTATTGATTTCCAAACAGGCTGTCTGCAGAGACTGCTCTGGAAAGAGAAACATGCAGTTCAATTCTTCTGCTGGCCTGGTTTCCTTTATACAATGTGCCATTGCTTTGGCTGGATTCTTTTTTGTTGAATCTGGAACCCATGCCGTACAGGGAAATGGGAATACTTGAGCCTTTGGCATACAACAGGGCTGCAACCGTTTTTGAACGGGCCAGGCTGATTTCATAGTTCCTCTTTTCAGAGCCAATGGTATCTGCATGTCCATAAACTGTCAAGGATACAACAAGACCAGTTTTATGTGCAATCTTTTCCAGTTGAACAAGATGGTCAACGGCTTCTTCCAGCTTGACAAGATCGTCTCCCACGGGGAAATCCTTGCCTAGCTGGAACTCAATACTTGCGCTATTGATTTTCTTTACCAGCTCCAGTACCTGTTCAATGAGGGGATCGTGCAGCCTTGTGACATCCACACGTTTTACGCCGGGAAGGGACATGGCCGCATCACGGGAATGAACCATCCAGGTCATGGAGGCTTTCCCAGACAAGATAAGCGTCCCATCCTCCGTAAGTTCCATCTTTACGGTATCTGGCGGGGAAATTGCATTTTTTACACGGCGTAAAATAATGTCAGAATCATAGGAAATAAAGGGAACGATTTTGAGATCAAGCAAATCAGGTAGAAACCCTTTTCCCTCCAGAATTTCTTTTGGGTTGGGGGCAAGGTCGTCCTTGAAGGTCAAAACTTCCCAGGGCGCGTCTTTATGTTCAATGACATTGGTAATGATAATGCCCGGCTCCCCCTTCAGGGACAGCACCGCCTTTTCCAGCAGCACATTTCTGGTATATTTTTCGTACCAGATATAGCTTGCTCCAAAAAGAATGACAATCAGGCAAACTACGGGGATTGCCTTTGCCCAGAAAGGAATCTTTTTTTCTTCTTCTGAATACTGGGACAATAAAAGGGGCTGCAAATAACGGATAGCTGTCAAAAAAGGAGAGGTATCTCCAGAAAAATTTGCCAGGGGCTCTGCGTATTCCACCATCATCAGGTCAAGGGATTCCTGGACCAGACTGCGGAAATTGGCAGGAGGGGTTCCTCGAACCACGCAGGCAATATAGGCCACCTCATTTTTTTCGATGATCAGGGACATATCGCCCATTTGCAGGGAATCAAGGTTATTGGTCTCTTCTCCTGAAAAACTGTCCCGGACAAAATCCTGGATGGCCGTAAGCATACCGGAAACCATATCCACATCCTGGGCAGTCGCTTCTTCATTCACAACATGGGAAAGGGGCAACCCCGTTTCGCTGTGAATGAAAAACACCTGCTCCACCCTGTACAGAACCGTGTGCAACAGCACGATTTCATTAAAGGGCTTGCCCGAACGCCAGGCTTCAAAACGCCACCGCAGGCCCCGCCAGGAAAAGGCAACATCCAGACTCTGGCTGACATTTCCCAGCATGGAAAGAAAGGTCTCTGCAATGGATTTTCGGATAACCGGGCCAAGGAGCGGAAACAAAACATTGACAAAATCGTTTTTCCGGCGGCTCAAAGATGCCTTGAGAATGTCGCCCACCAAAGGCTCAAGCGCGATGTTGAGCTGACGGTCTTTTCCAGAGCGCAAGATGATGGACTCTGCAAGCACCTCGCTGACCTTTTGGGTATTAAAATTTTTTTCACCCTGGTTTTTCGCCACCTCTTCAAGCAGGGCAAGTTCACGGGCAAAGAGCATTTGGCGCAGACGCTCAAGTTCTTTATCCGGTAAGGATTCAGATCCGCCGGACGAATCATGGAGATTTTCAGCAGAGTGTTCGATTTCGTCTGGCAGACTTTCTTCGGGAAGAAAGTTGCTCATATCTAGGACTCGTTACTTCCTTTTGTTTTTGGGGAAGTATTTTGTGTTGATTCAGGTTCGGTGTATTCCGAAAGTTCTTCGGCTTCATGTTCGGAAAAGCGAACGGCAGCTTCTGCAAACATGGCAGAAAGGTTGGAACGGGAAACCACATCGTGGCGAATTTGTGAGGCCGTATTGGCAATGCGTTCCATCAGTTCCTGGTATTTTTCTTCAAGGGTTTGGGTAAGACGGGTATTTTCAGAGAGCATCAGTTCCCGCAGACCCTTTTCCGCAGCGTCCAGAGAAGAAGAAATCGAGGCAAATTTTCGCTCTGTTTCTTTTTCTTTGGCAGCAAGGTCCTGATCCAGCCGTTTAAAGGCTTGTTCCCGTTCATTTTGTTCTGATTTGATGGCCTCGGTGCGTTCACGATGTTCATTTTTCAACAGGGATGTGCGTTCATCCTTTTCTTCCTGCAAGCGGCGTAAAAAGGAAGAAAATTCATTTTTCATAAAATTTTCAAGGGAGTCCACACGGTTTTGCATAGTATCGCGCAGATTGGCGATTTCATGAAGAATGGTTTTTTCCTGGCGTTTCAATCGGGTTTCCATATCTTTGAGATGGGTTCCCATCAGCAGTTCCCGTACCTGATCCATTGACGAATTTTCGATCTCTTTGCCGGCCATATATCCTCCTAAAAATAATATGCAATTGGGTCAAGGGGGAAGAAAATCTGACGCAACAGGATGTAAGCAGCGGTCTGTCTGGATATAATTACATCTACATGGAAAAAGACCGCACGTCTATCCTCCCTGTCATCCCCCTTTTTTTACCTTTATTATAATTTTTTACCTTTATTATTATAAAAAGGACTTTTTTTCAATACATCCAATCTATTTTTTTCAATGTGTTGTTTACAGTACAATGAATTTCAGACTGCGTGAATTATACCTTGAAAGATTCGACTTCCTCTGCCATTCTGGCTGTGAGATCCGCAAGACTTGCGGTTTCCGTTTTAATGGTCTGGCTGTAATCAGAAACCTTTTCAATGGCGGTGTTCAGTTGGCCAATCTCACTTGAAATCTCATTGGATGCCTCTTTTACCTGGTTCATGTTTTCTCCCACCTTGCTGGTTTCGTTGGATGCATTGGTAACACTTTGGCTGATTTCCTTTGTGGCAATGGATTGTTCTTCCACGGCAGAGGCGATATTGGAGACGATGTCATTCATGTCTCCCATTACATTGGTAACATCCTTGATTTCGGCAACGGTTTTTTGGGAGGTCGCCTGAATCCCGTCAATTTTTTCCTGGATTTCCTGGGTTGCTTCTGCTGTTTTCTGGGCAAGTTCCTTAATCTCGGTGGCAACTACGGCAAAGCCTTTTCCTGCTTCTCCGGCTCTTGCCGCTTCAATGGTGGCGTTCAAGGCCAGAAGATTGGTTTGCTCAGAAATTTCACTGATGGTTTCGGTTACCAGGCCAATCTGTTCTGCTGCTTTTCCCAGATTTTCCATGGAATCGGCGGTTTTTGCCACCATATCCACGGCATTTTGGCTAACGGATTTTGCCTGGTCTGAATTATTTGCAATTTCGTTTATGGTAGATGTGAGTTCTCCAATGGAAGATGCAACCGCATTGATATTGGAAGAAGCTTCTTCCAATGCCTTTGCAACAAAGCCAATGTTCGTATTCATAGTATCCGTTGCCTTGACAACAATGCCGGATTTTTCCGAAACCTGCTGGGTGTCTGATGTCATGGACTGGGAGTTCTGGGTCAGGGATGTGGAAGAGGTGTCAATGTTCAGGGCATTGTTCCTGATGGCCTTGATGATCCCATTGAGGCGGTTCATGAAAAGATTAAACGCCCTTGCAAGATCTCCGATTTCGTCCCTGGATATTTCATCCAGACGTTTGGTGGTATCTGCATCTCCTTCGGCAATATCGTAAAGTCCTTCCACCACCTGTTTTACAGGTCTTACAATGATAAATTCAGAGATGAGATAAATGGAGATGATGAGAATGAAAAGGGTAAAAAAGCCAATGATGATATTCATAATGTTCAGGGCGTTGGCTTTTCCCATTATCTCATCAAGGGGAACGAGAATGGCAAGACTCCACGGCTCATCGGTATATCCAAGCTGGATGGGAGAAAAAAACCGTATGAAAGGTTGTCCGGTGTCAGGGTCCTTGTATTCGTCGGTTGTGCTTTGTCCGTTTTTGATGTTTTCAAGGGTAGTCTGTGCGATCAGGGTTTTTGCATCCTTTCCCATCATTTCATGGTCGGGGTGGGCAGCAATGATGCCGGTATTGGTAATGATCATTGCGTAGGAATGGGGATACGGCCTGATGTTGGCAATAAGCTCCTGCATGGTTTTCATGGAAAAATCACATCCGGTAAGACCGATGAAGCGATTTTTATACATGATGGGGGCACAGGCGCTGACCACCATAACCTGTTGGCCTCCGATGGCATAGGTAACAGGCTCTGTAACCATTTCTTTGCCCGTTCTTCTGGGTTTTGTGTAATACCCTGTTGTGGTTCCGTCTTCATAGTCCACACAGGGTTCAATGTGAATCCCCCCGGTTCTGTTCCAGTAGGGGAGAAAACGCCCCGTTTTATCATGGGCCGGGGCGTTGATAAATTCGCTGTCCCTTCCGTCCAGGGCATTGGGTTCCCAGACTGTCCACACACCAAAAAAACTGGGATTCTGGATGAGGATTTCTTTCATCATGTCTGCAAGGGCTTTCCTGTCGGGAAGGGGCTCCGTGGATTTGATTCCTGCAAATAACTGGGCCAGGGTTCTTGCTCCATCAAGGGGTTTGTCCACACGATTGGCCATCTCGGCGGCATATTGGTTGGCAATGGCAAGGGTTTTATCCCGGGCTTCCTGTTTTGACAGATAATATGTTTTTATACTGATAATGGATATGGGTATACTTAAGGAAACAAAGAGAATGGTACAAATCAATAAAAGCAGCTTGCCTTTTAATTTTAATTTCTTGAGCATAACGCCTCCTGTATCTTTTCACTATGCTGGGCACAAAATTTTTGTGTACATCCTTTTTTACGAAATGGGAAACCACTCCATAAAAAATTTCGTAGCATAGCATTATTTTCTTTTTTTTATCAATAGGTAATGTCTTAAAAGAGACTTTTATTATTTTGCAAGAAAATGCAAAAAGGTTTCCAGTTTTTCCTGTTCTTTTCCTTCTCCGTTGACCTGGAGGCGTAAAAAGGGTGTCTGGTGCTGGATAGTAACCAGATTTAGGAGGGAAACCACATTTTCATACAAAGGGCTTATCTCAATGACACCGCAGGCAGATTCTGTGGCGTGAATGCTTTTGGCCAGTCGGTAGCGGCCGTTTCCGCCTGCAAGTTTGCCAAGTTTGTCATTGGCGGTCTGCTGCAAGGCGCAAAAATCAGGGGCAAAGGGGCTGAACCGACCCAACGCCCTGTGCAGCTTTTCTATCTGTTCACGGCGGGTGCCAATCTCAATCCCGTTGTCCTGCCAGAGAAAAAGCAGATATTCGCTGAAAGGCAGCCAGGAAATGCGAAAAGATTTTTCAAGACCAGTCAGAAGATGCCCGTTGACCTGGGAATTGAACACACAGGCAGGGTCGCCGTGGATGAGCAGCATGGCCCGGTCATCTTCTGCCTGGCCAATGGATTCTGCCGCATCAAACAGCGCATCCCAGGAATGTTCTTTTTCCCATTTTTCCATAATGCCTTGCCGCTGGCCGGGCAATGCCGCCATGACCATGTCTCCTGCCAGAATGTCCATCCACAGGGCATCATCGGCATACAGTTCTTCCATGAGGGGGCTGACAATAACAGTCTGCCTGTATCCTTGCATGTCCAGATGGGTACGAATGGTGCGGCTGAACTGGCCGTCTGCCTCGGAACCTGTGTTTTGCAAAAGAACAATCTGATGGGGTTTTGCCTCTTTTTTTGCGTACTGCATGACATCGCCCAGCAGGGCCGTAAAGGGAATGTATTCCTTGGTACGGGCCAGGGTGCGGCCTTGCTGCAATGAGGCTTCATCTGTTGGCGCAAGCTCCTTACAATAAAAACCCTCCTGCCGGAGTCGGGAAGCTGCCAGGCTGCTGTAGGGAAACAGATGGGGCAGAAGAACCGGGCGGTTTTTGTCTAACTTGTCAAAACCGCCCACAATAAAGCGGTTGGCAAGGTTTGAATCCTTGGGCCGCAGACCTTCGCTTCCGGTCTCATGGGTTTCCAGGGAAGACAAAAAGGCTTCCACCCTGGTAACAAGCCCCACCGGGGAATAGTGTTCATCCACTTCTATTACCAGCCAGGGCTTGTCTCCCATGATTTCTGCGGCCTGGTGCGCCAGCATGGAGTCCGGGCCGCAGCCGTGGTTGGTCAGATATACGGCAAAAAGACGTGGGTCATTTCTGACAATCTGCATTCCGGTCAGGATATGGGCACCAAAGGGCCAGTACTGGTTGGGATATTCCCGGCTCAAATCCGCGCGATGGGCATCCAGATGGGAAAGGGTAATGACCTTGTAGCCCCGGCTGAGCAACTGGTCGGCAATGCCCATGCTCAAGACCGCATCATCCAGGCCATAGGCACGGGTAATCAGCACCAGAACCTTTTCTCCTTCTTCTACGGTATCAAGAATATGTTGCCCGATTTGTTCACACGCCTGATTATATTTTTTCAACGCCTTTCCGCCCTTTACCATAGAAGCTGCACAGCGGATTTTTGAGGCCCCAAGTCTGCCACCAATGCCCATCATGGCTTTGGCAAGCTCTGGTGCTCCCATATCCATTTCCAGGACAGGATTGAGAAAGGCAATGCCTTTTTCTTTCAAGCCCAGCCGCTGGGCGTACCGGGCTGCCACATTCTGCATGAACACACAGCCGTAATTTTTGGCAAGATGGGAACCTTCATGGCGCAGGGTATATACCGAAGGCATGAAGATGGCATCCACTTTCTGGTCAATGAGCCAGGAAAAATGCCCCAGAATCAGCTTTACCGGATAGCAGGTTTCTTCTTCCACAAGTTCCTGGCTGCGGCGGATAATGTCTTCGTTGGTTTCAGGAGACAGCAGGACATTATACCCCAGGGTTTTGAAAAAATTATAGGCCATTGGGAACATCTTGTACATCATCAGGGCACGGGGAATGCCAATGGTTTTTTTGCCGGCCCTGGCAATGCCGTCATAACTGCCAAGATAGTATTGTTTGGGCGCATAAAAAAGGCGTTTGTTGGCAGCAATTTGTTCGTTGTCTGCCACGGGTTTTTGTCCCTTTTCTTTTTGCAGGGCATTGTCCCTGGTCAAAAGGGCAATGCCAAGGGCGCCGGTTACGGAAAAATAGGGAGTTACCTGCAAGCCTGGAAAATACTGCCTGAAAGCTGCAATGATGCCGTCATTATGGGCAAGTCCCCCGGAAAAACAGATATTTTTTCCCACAGGCTTGTTGGCGACCACCTTGTGCAGGTAATTGTGGACAATGGAATAACAGATGCCAGCGGCAATGGATGCCTTGTCTGCGCCTTCACCCAGTTTTTTTTCAATCTGGGACTTGATGAACACCGTGCATCGCTCGCCAAGTTCTGCGGGACGCTGCGCTGTCAGGGCAAGGGGGCCAAAGTCGCCCAGCTCAATTTCCAGGCGTTTGGCCTGTTCTTCCACAAAAGAGCCGGTTCCTGCGGCACATACCTTGTTCATCTGAAAATCCGCCACCTTTCCATGATTCAGGTGGATAAATTTGGAATCCTGGCCTCCGATTTCAAAAATGGTGTCTACCTCTGGAATACTTTGGGCGGCACCTCTTGCCTGGGCAGTAATTTCATCTCTCATGGTCAGGGCACCAAACTTTTTTCCCACCCGCAGCCTGCCGGAACCTGTGGTGCCGATGGCCGCAATATTGACCTCCATTCCAAGACGCTTTGGCAATTCCTCCATTCCTTTTTTCGCCACTTCAAGGGGCGCGCCGCTGGTTCGCAGATACTGATAGTCCAGAACCTGGCCTTTTTGATTTATCAATACCAGATTGGTGCTGGTGGAACCAATGTCTATGCCCAGATAGGTGGGTTCTTTGGGCTGCATGGGATAAATTTTGTGCATGCCTTTGGTATCTGTTTGTTTTTTCAGGGGCGGCAGCATGCTGATAATGGACAAAGGCTTGGCCGGACCAAAGGTTTCCGGCGAAAAAACAGTCTGCTGCTCTTGTGCCAGAATGGCACAGCCAATGGCGGCAATACACGGACTTTTTTCTGAATAATCAAGGGAGGCAAGTTTGAGGATGTCTGCCAGGGCTTGCCGGACAGCCGCATTTTTTGCCACACCTCCAGAAAAGACCAGGGGAGTTCTGACCGGAAGATTTCGGATAATGGTTCCCCGGTAGTTTTTTACCAGGGCATAGGCAAGCCCTTTCAGAATATCGGGAGTGGTGGCTCCTTCCTGCTGGCGGTGGATGATGTCGGTCTTGGCAAAAACCGTACAGCGTCCGGCAATGCGCGGAATGGTGGTTGCCCTGGCAACAATGGCGTTAAACTCATCAATGCTTGCGCCAAGACGGGTCATCTGGTCTTCAAAAAAAGACCCGGTGCCGGCAGAACAGGAACCGTTAAAGGAAAAATTGACCTGGGCCTTGTCCACATCCGCAATATACCGGGCACTTTCGCCGCCAATATCCACAATGGATGCACAATCCGGGAACAGGTGTTTTGTCCCGGCCACAATGGCGGCAATTTCGTTGGCCCGAAAGGGTTTGGCAAAGCCCCCGGACATGGACCCGCAGACCATAGCCCGGCCAATTCTGCTGCCAAATTCTTTTGTGATGTCTGCCATCATTTCCGCAAACACGGCAAGGGCATCGCCCCCATGCAGACGGTA
>PDWJ01005630.1_pt1 | contig 10184 bp, 7 predicted proteins | sample 1430881 | NCBI WGS metagenome assembly PDWJ01 (sample SAMN01162460, study PRJNA174530) | Oral metagenome, whole genome shotgun sequencing project. | biome: Marine environment; feature: Marine mammal; material: Swab sample of the gingival sulcus; isolation source: swab sample of gingival sulcus...
CCGATGTTCCCGTTGGAACTTATTATTACATCTTGTATTTGAACAAGGACGAAAAAAACGCACAAACCGGCTATATTTATCTGAACAGATAGGCGAAAAGTCGAGAAATCGAAGTTAGGACAACAATTTTGTGTTTTTTGCGGTTAATAAATAAGTTAGAGGCAAATTTCCTCGCGACCCTGTCAGGGTTTCAAACCCTGACAGGGTCGCGAGGGAAAAAAAACACGGCAAACGAAAGAAATTTCTTAATCCAAAAGCACAATGTGCTTATAACAAGAGTAATACAACAATACTTCGTTAAATTCTTAACTCTTAATTCCTATTTTAACGAAGTGTTGATAAATTAAGCTTGCAAAAAAATGTCGTGTAGAATATAAATTTATATAACTTTATGTCGAAACAAAATATATTTAATTTTTATGAATAAAATTACAACTTTTCTACTTTTTTCCGTATTCTTTTTTAGCTTTGAATTTCAATCACTTGCGCAGTGTAACGCATTTGCAAGAAAAAATAAGGCAATGCTGGGAGAATATGTTCATGACGGTTCGTACAATGCGCTGAAATTAAAAAGCGGACAAACAGCCCTACTGAAAAAAACTTTTTATCAGGGACAAAAATACAGAATATCGGTATGCGGTAGTGATGAACTTTCAAGCGTAAATTTCGCCATCAAAAAGAATAAAGAATTGCTTTACTGCGATGACTCAAAATCATTGAAAAAAATTTGGGATTTTTCCGTAGAATCAACGACAACATTGACTATTGCAGTTTCTGTGCCGAAAGAAGAACCGGCAAAAAGTGCTTGTATTTCGGTGCTTTTTGGTTTCCGAACAAGCAAAGAATTGATCGAAAAATATAAAAAATAAAAAAGCTGATTTTTTGGGGAGATAGTGTCGGAAAATAACACAAAATAAGGAAAAGATTGTTCGTTTCCTTTGCTTGTTTTTTGCTGCTTTTATGTTAGATTTACACTTCGCAATCAACAATTTGCAACAATTGTTCTAATGCTGTTATTACGTAGTCGGGTTTTAGTTTTTTTGTTCTTTTGTCTGTTTTGCACATCCGAAGCGAGCGTTTGTCGCCTGCAAATAGTATTGTTTTGAATCCGGCTTTTTGGGCAGGATGAATGTCTTTGAGCATGTCGTTCCCGACAACAGCAACCTGTTCGGTTTTCAGTTTGTATTTGCTTGCCAATACGGGAATTAGTTTTTCGTACAAATATACATCGGGCTTTCCGCGCAATTCTTTGTAAGAAAAAACCGACAAATCGGCATCGAAAGGTGGTACGTTTTCTCTTTCTTCAAACTTTTCGTTCACGAAATAATTTAGAATCATTGGAGTATAAAATTGAGCATTGGAAACAATTCCCAAAGGATAGCTTGCGTGATGCAGTTTCTTCAAAACATCTTTCATTTTGGGCATTGGCGAAACTTTGTTGCACAACAATTCAAACATAAAAACAATTTCTTTGCAGTTGTAAGCTTTCGATTCAATCCAATCGTTTTCAATTGCATCAAACAACACGGTTTGGCAAACATCAACAAGGTCAATTTCCGGAAACTGAATGTCTTGCGCTTTTTTCAGGCAATGGAAGCAATCAATGGTTGCGGTAAAATTCCTCAGCATGGTTTTCAATATTACCGCTTCTTCGTCTTTTTCGAGGTTCAGTTTGATATTTTCGGCACTAAGCGCTTTTTTTAGGTTTTCGGTAGAAAAAACCGCATCTTCGATATTTCCTGATGCTGCAACAAATAATGTCCCGTAGATGTTAAAAATCAGGCTTTTTATGTTTGTGTCTTTTGCAAATTGCGGTTCAATACCTGTTTCAATTGGTGATAGAATATCTAAGTTACTGAGTAGTTTTTTTATCGCTTGCATATAAAAGTTTAGAATGGTTTTTTATGAATTGTTGTCTTATTTTTTTTCAAGCACAAGCCTAAAATAGGAACGGGACATTGAAAATATTTTTATAAGAACCATTCTTAATGAAAAATTGTTTTGCATTTCTTCGGTTTTTTTTAATTTTTTCCAAAAAAACACAAGCAAAATTAGATTTTGAGGCAATACAAACGAAAGGAAAAACGAGAAAGAGAGGAATAAAACCTCTCTTTCCGATGTATGCTAACCAAATTTAGCCAAATATTAAGATTGCAAAAAATCTTTATTGTAAAAACTCATTTGTGCTTAGTTTTTAACAATAGTATAGGTTTTATCAACCAGATTCATTGTAATCGTATAATTTCCGGCTTCAGCGATTTTAATATTGTCTCCGCCTGCATCTAATGTTCCGTCGGCTCCGGAATCTCCGAAGTTGTCAGTCCAGTCGTCGTTTGCGCGGAATTTGATTTCGCCTTCAGTAAGGTCTAAAGTTATCACCCAGTTGCTTCCTTTGACAGTCATGTCTTGATCCGAATTCCAACCATCAGGCGTTGCCGATCCGATTATTCCCCAAGGCGTATCCATTGAAATCAGTTCATAAGTGTAATTTGCAGGTTTTGATAAGTCTAAAACAACCGTGTAATTTCCGGCAGAAGGAACGGCAATATTCGCTCCACCTTCTTCCAATGAACCATCGGCATCATTGTCGCCATAATTCAGAGTCCAGTCGTCGTTTGCGCGGAATTTGATTTCTTCAGCAGTCAAAGGAAGCGTAACATATGCTTTGCCCGAAACTTTGCTGTAAGTTAAATCTGAATCAGAATCCCAGCCTCCCGGAGTTGCCGAACCGATAAGTCCCCAGTTTGTAGGTTCAAGCACGTAGGTCATGGCAGCAAAATCAACCGTAATTCTGTACAGTCCGGCTTCGGGAACAGACATGTTTGCACCGCCTTCGTCAAGCGTTCCGTCTCCACCATTGTCGCCCCAGTTTCCGTCGTCCCAGTTTCTTTCGGCGGTAAATTTGAATTCGCCGTCTAACCAGACATAGCCTGTGATTGTGTTCGGATTTTCAGGCGTGTTCATAAGTGCAGGTGCAGTTCCGGGATTCCAGCCTTGATGGTTTCCGGGAACGTACCATGTGATTTCGGCAACCAAAGTAGTGAACGAAAACTGCTTGCCGTATGAAGTTCCGGCTTCGTTTGTGGCATAAGCACGCACATAGTAGGTTGTCAAACCGCTCAATCCGGACATTGTGCTTACGAATTCTCCTGTTGTTCCTTCTTCGGTAGTGATGCTGTTCTCAACAGTCGGGTTTTCTTCAGTTCCCCAGCAAATTCCTCTTGCTGTGATTGTTGCACCGCCGTCGTCTGTTACATTTCCTCCGCTCACGGCTGTAACTCCTGTAATGTTTGTCGGCTCGCTTGTTGTTACGCTCGGAGCAACCGGAAGCGTTGTGAAACTTACTTGTTCGCCATAAATGGTTTCTTTTCCAACGGTATAAGCACGCGCATAGTAAGTCGTTGCATAATTTAGGTTCGTAAGTGTAACAACATACTGCGCTTTATCCGTAACTTTGGTCGTTGCTTTATTGTCGGCAGTTGTCGGATTTTCGCTTGTTCCCCAACATACTCCATACTCTGTAAAATTTCCGGCAACTACAAAGCCTTTTACATCTGCTGAATTTGATGTTACATTGGTAACTCCTGATGTCTTCAGCTCATCAGGCAAGGTTGGCAAATCCTCTTTTTCACATGAAGCTACAAACAATATTGTTGCCATCATGATGCCTATTATATAATAAAAATTTCTTTTCATAAATTTGATATTTTTTATTCGTTAAATAAAATTGAAAAAAAGTGTATGCAAACCCTAAAATCAATACATCAATGCGTTTGCATACACACTACATTTGATATTATTTTTCTACCGGAGTGAAAGTTACCCACATTGGTTTTGTGTACAAACTAAGTTTAATATTGTACGTTCCGGGTTTGACATCATCAATATTTTGGCTGTCGCCTGCACCTTGGCGTGAGTTGGCTTGATACAGATTGTTCAAATCGTGTCCGTCAGGATCGTAAGCCACGTTCCACTCTCCGCCCCATGAGTTGTGCGAACGGAATTTTAGTCCTCCTTTAACAATCACTTCGTTAGACAGATTCCATGTTTGGTCTGAGAAGTCCCAAATCATTTTTTTGTCATCATTCCAGCCTGTTGAGGTTGCATCGCCAATCATACCAACGGTTACGTCGACAAAAGTATAGCTCATTTTTTTCAAATTTACTTCAATGTCGTACGCTCCGGCTTCGAGCTGAAGTCCTTCTCCGTTTTCAACAATTGCTCCGTCTGCTGTAACTCCATAAACTTTACCGTCATCGGCGGTAAAAGTAAAAGCAGTTCCATCGGTGTAAACCCAACCGGAGTAAATCTTGTTTCCGCTTGGGGAAACAATTTTCTGGGCATGCTCCGCAGTGGTCAAAGCAAGTTTCGGAGGTCCGTATGTTGTAACATTGATTGTTGAGGTTGAAGAATTTACTGCGCCTTTGTAGTTTTCCGTGCTTGGAATGCCTAAATCGGCAAGCACGCGAACATCGACCGCTGAGGTTTTGTCTTCAGGCAAAAATTTCAAGAATAAAGTATTCAGGTCGCTTACCGTAAAAGTAAAAGAGTTTGTGTTGCTTGTTGCCAAAGTTACGGCATTCTGAAAACCATTTCCGGCAACATCGGCTTCTAATTTGTAGGTTACGGCTGCATCAAAACCAAAATCGGCAGCCGAGCCTGAGAACGTGATGGTTTGCTCTGCATTTTTTCTTTCTAATGTTATATCAGAAGTTTGCAATGTAGGGGCTGTCGGATCAGAGCTTAAAGTTGTTTTGTCTTTATCTTCCTCGCAGGAAAACAAGCTAATCGCCCCTATAAAAATGATAAATATGATTGATAGTTTTCTCATTGTTTCTAATTTTTAATTGTTTATTAATAACCGGGATTTTGCTGTAGATTCGGATTTGCCATTAAATCGTTTGCCGGAATCGGGTATAAATTTCTGAATGCTTCAGTAGGCGCTCCTTCCTGAACATTTCCTTTCCATTCCCATAGATATTCGCCGCCGGTTAATTTTTCAAACCGTACCAAGTCGGAACGTCTGTGTCCTTCCCAGTACAATTCGCGCGCACGCTCGTCGAGCAGGAAGTCTAAGGTCAAATCAGTAGCGGTAATGTTATGGCTGTTGTCGCCGTAGGCTCTTTCGCGCAAGAGGTTCACGTATGCCACGGCTGTTCCTTTGTCGCCACCTCCGCCGCGCAAAACGGCTTCGGCATACATCAAATAAGCATCAGCAAGGCGGAAAACAGGGAAATCTGTGCTTACGAAAGTAGGGTGTGCGTTTGGCGCAGGACCACCGTCGGAAGAGATGTTTTTGAATTTTGTAACGCCAATACCTTGTGTGAATGTTCCTACTTGTTTGATGTCCCATTCCCAGCTGGAAGGGTCAAAGTAAAACATTCCGCGTTTGTCGGCAATGTTTTTAAACTCAGGGTCTTCGCTTGAGAAATCTTCGGCAGTAACATCAAATTTTGCAACAAAATCTTTAATGGTGCGAATGCCTCCCCAGCCGCCGTCGATTCCGTTCAATGGCATTCCGCCACCGTTTGAGGCATGAAGGATAAAGGTCATTCCGCCGTATTGTTGTGTGTGTATTCCGTCGAAACAAATCGGGAAAATAATCTCAGGACTTGTGTGGTTGTCTGCCATGAAAATTTCGGCATAGTTGTCGTCGAGCGCGAAACCTGCGTTTAACACCTGATTGATGTAGGTCAATGCTTCGGTATTTTTTTCGGTTCCGGTATAAACTTTTGCGTTCATATAAAGTTTTGCAAGTAACATCCATGCGGCAGCTTTGTCTACGCGTCCGTATTCGTTTGATTTTGGTGCAGCCAAAAGTTCGCTTAGTTCTTTTAATTCGCTTTCGATATAAGCGAATAAATCGGCACGTTCGATTCTTTTCGGCAAGAATGCTCCGGGCTTGTCTGCTTCTGTTACAAACGGCACATTTCCAAACATATCAATGGCGTGAAAATAGGAGAATGCCCTGAGGAAACGTGCTTCTGCTTTCATCACATCAACGGCCGCTTTGATGTCTTTAGGAGCTTTGTCAGTATTTCTGATAAATTCATTACATATTGTAATGGTGTAGAAAATACGAGAATACAATGCGCTTAAAAACACATCGTTTGCTGCCCAAGTTTGCCAGTGGAAGCTTTTTATTGTGGCATCGTCCCATGCGATGATTGCTTCGTCTGTACAGAGTTCGTTCAATCCCCACAACTGACGAAGATAGTTGCCAAAGCCTTCGTCAATTCCCTGAATATCGGGGTTTCCTCCGCCGCCGCCTTGCTGTCCGCTAAGAGCGTAGGAGGCATAACATTTTGCCAATCCTTGCTTAAAACCCTCTTCGCTTGTATAGATTTTGTTGGCAGAATTCACATCAGGGTCAATCGGATTTACATCTAAATCCTTTACGCACGATAACGAAATCAGTGCGGTAAGTACAAAAATTATGTGTAATATATTTACTCTTTTCATGTTTTTTTTCTTTTAGGTTGATTAAAATTCAAGATTAATACCGAACATAAAGGTTCTCGGACGCGGGAAGACATTGTTGTCAATTCCTCCGTCAACTTCAGGATCTAACCCGGGATAATCGGTAATGGTAAATGCGTTTTGCACTGTAAAGCTTACACGTCCGCTAAATTTTTCTGCAAGCAATTCGTTGAATCGATAACCAACACTAATGTTGTCCATGCGGAAGAATGATGCGTCGTGTAAATAGAAATCAGACCAATATTGTGCAGTTCTGAATTTTGAATCATTTATGTACGTTGGGATATTACTTGCATAACCTGATTGGTTGTACATGTTCTGATACAATGCCATGTTTGATGCGTTGTTGTTGTAAACATAGTTTCCAATGTTAAGACGGCCTCCTAAGCTGACATCAAAGTTTTTGTAATCAAAACGCACGGAAAGTCCGATCAAATAATCCGGTGCAGGTGTTTCTAAGTAGTATTTATTTAGATCGTTATCTGAGACAACGCCTCCTTTTCCGGTTTTATCCACATATAAGCCTTCAACAGGCATACCATTTTCGTCGTAAACTTGTTTGAAGAGCAAGAACGTATTTGCGGCATGTCCTGTACTGTTTATCTGCACCTTGTTGTCTGCACCACCGGAAATGCCTCCTACTTCGTATCCAATATAATTTGGGTCGTCAACCATTGTCAGTTGTGTAATTTCGTTTTTGTTGTACGTAAAATTCACACCAAGCTCAAGGCTCATGTCTGTGGTCGAAATTGCACGGGCATTTAAGGTTGCTTCAAATCCCTCGTTGGTCAATGCTCCTACGTTGGTTTGAAGGTAGTTTGAGAAGTTTGTTCCGGCAGCGATTGGTATTTCGTTGATAAGATCTTCGGTTTCTCGTTTGTAATAATCAAACGAACCGCTGAATTTGTCGTCTAAGAAACTAAAGTCAAGACCGGCATTTTTGGTGATTGTAGTTTCCCATTTGATGCTTGGGTCGTATCTGTCGGGGCGTTGTGTCGGATAAAATTTATTGCCAAACTGGTAAAAAGCACCAACTTCGCTAATGGTATAAACCGGAATGTAGGGATACCAGTTGTCGCTCAAATCCTGTTGTCCTGTAACACCGTAACCCAATCGAAGTTTTAATTCGCTAAGTACTTTTACGTTTTCGAGGAAAGGTTCGCTGCTGATTTTCCATGCAAAAGCAAAAGACGGGAATGTTCCCCAGCGGTTGTCTTCGTCGAAGCGTGATGAGCCGTCGCGACGTACTGTTGCTGTAAACAAATAACGATTAAGCAAAGTATAATTCAAACGTCCAAAGAATGAAACAAGGTAATTTTCGCGTTTGTCTTTTGATTTGTTTGCTTCGACATCAAAATCGTTGCTAAGCTCAATTGGTCTGTTTGAACGATCAACTTCAAAATCAAAATGCTGCCACGAATAACCGGCAGTAACATCAAACTTACTTGAAATATCATCAAGATCTTTCACATAGTTTACATAAAAATCAAGCAAACTGTTTGTTTGTGTCTGTTCGTAGTGAGAGAGGTTTTTGTCCGGCTCTCTGTAGCTCCACGATGCAAGTTTGTTGGTGTTGTTGTCTCCTTCGCTGTTTGTGTAGTCATAACCAAGGTTTAGGTTTGCGCGCAATTCAGGAATCCATGGCAGGGTGTAGTCAAATTGCGCATTTCCTATAAATCGCGTTGCTTTTGAGGTATTGTCTCTATATTCTAAGCTTGCAACAGGGTTATGAGTTGCAATATTGTTTGGTTTTCCGTTGAGCGGGTCGTTTTCGCTAAGTTCAGTCCATGCAAAATATCCGCCATAGCGAGTGTTTCCGTTTTTAATGGGCTGAGTCGGGTCCATTTGAAGAGCGCGTCCGATTGCATCTGTGTTTGAAAAATCGTTTTTGATCATCATCACTTTTGCATTTGCATTGATTTTTAGCGCATCGTTTAGTAACGACGGGTTCAAATTTACGGCACCTGTTGTTCTTTTCATGTTTGAGTTTTTCAACAGTCCGTTTTGGTCTGTATATCCGATTGATGCACGGTAAGGCAATTTTTTGTACGCCCCCGAAAGGCTTAGGTTATGGTCGTGCGAGAACGCATTTTGGTAAATTTCTTTTTGCCAGTCGGTATTGGCATTTCCAAGACGCGAGAGGGCAAATTCCGAAATTTGTCCGGCTTTAACTTTTTCATACATCAGTTGGCGGAACTCGTCGCCGCTCAAAACGTCGATATAATCCGTAGGAACGCCAACGGAGAAGTTTCCGTTGTAAGTAAGTTTCATGTTACTTCCCGACTTTCCTTTTTTTGTAGTGATAAGGATAACACCGTTTGATGCTCTCGAACCGTAGATTGCCGTTGCCGATGCGTCTTTTAGCACGGTAAAGGTTTCAATATCGTTCGGGTTTACAACAGAAAGCGGGTTTGAAACTCCATCAACGCCTGTGTTTGAAACCGGAACGCCATCGATGATAATAAGCGGGTCGTTGGTAGCACGAAGCGAAGATCCTCCGCGAATACGAATTGTTGCACCGGCTCCCGGCGCTCCGCTGTTCGGCGTAATGACAACACCTGAGGTCTTTCCAACAATCAGTTCTTGAGGCGACGTAATTGCACCTTTATTGAAATCATCAGAATTTACGGCAACGACCGATCCGGTGGCATCGTCTTTCTTTACTGTTCCGTAACCCACAATTACAATTTCGTCAAGAGCTTTGGTATCAATTTGGAGCGTTACATTTTGCGTTGCTCCCGAAACAACGATTTCCTGAGTTTGATATCCAATAAAAGAAAAAACAAGAGTTTGTCCTGAAGCTACTTTAATTGAATATTTTCCGTCGAAATCAGTGATTGTACCTCTTGCTGTTCCTTTTACAGCGATGGTAACTCCGGGCAATTCCGAACCGTCATCTGAGGATGTAACCGTTCCGGAAACTGTCATCTCCTGCGCAAAAGCCGTGTTAAGGCAGAGAATTGCTGCGGACATAAACAGTAACTTTTTTAATAAATCATAGAAATGTCTCATTTGCATTAAAATTTTTAATTAATAATACTTTTTGAATAAATAAAATTTTTAAATTTTTTGTAACATAAAAAGAATTTTACAGTCTTCATTTAATATGTAAAAATTTGGTTAGACTACACTTTCCAAATTTAGGAATAAATATTTAAAAAATCAGGCAAGTTCGTAAAGCTCTTGTTACAATGAAGGGCGCAAACGTTTGCGAAGACGTTTGCATGTGGTATGTTTTGCAGCATATATTATTTTCCCGTTAAGCAAAAAACAGAAAATAAGTTTTTTTGCGTTTCTGTCCCTCATTTATAAATTTAAGAAAAATTTTGCACAATGCTAACTTTTTTCTTTTTCGCCAATGAAAAGGAACGAAAAATGAACATCAGAATAGGTTTTAAAATTTAAGAAAAACACGAACTTACATTCAGGCATTTGGCAATCGCTGTTTGATTTTTTCTTGCAAATTTTATAAATTTGCAAGAAAATAATAAAAATAAATCACCATGAAAAATACAGCACAAAATACAAATGACCAAGATTTTCTGATAATACCCAATCCTATTTATGATGTTGTTTTCAGGTATTTGATGCAGGATTACGACAGTGCCATGATTATTCTCTCGACGCTTATCAACGAAAAAATCAAAAGATTAGAATTTCAACCTCTAAGCTTTGCCAAAAAAACAAGCGTAGAAGAATATAAC
>PDWJ01005632.1_pt1 | contig 10182 bp, 6 predicted proteins | sample 1430881 | NCBI WGS metagenome assembly PDWJ01 (sample SAMN01162460, study PRJNA174530) | Oral metagenome, whole genome shotgun sequencing project. | biome: Marine environment; feature: Marine mammal; material: Swab sample of the gingival sulcus; isolation source: swab sample of gingival sulcus...
CTGTACTGGTTGCATTCCTGCTACCACGAGACTACCCCCAGCACTAGCCACCGCTTTCACCGCCTAGCCGTACAGGATACCGCTACTATCAGGGCTAGCCATCGCATGATTGGGCGTAAATGGTGACTTTATCTCTTTGCATAGCTAATAAAATTCATAAAAAACACCTAAAAAATAAGTGGAATTAGCGACATTTTTAGACTAGAATGTGGTGTTGATAGTGTGTTAATTAATAAAGCAATTTTACAATTTATATCCCCCCTCCCTAGCCATCCCCCAAGGGGCAAGGGAGAGAGAACTCCCACCAACCAAAAAAAAGAGAACATTATGAATATAAATAAACCTGCCTTAGCTGTCCTTACCTCAACCGTACTACTTGCTACAGGCTGTGCGACTACGGATACCTTATCAAGTGTTACATCAAAGTATCAATCAAAAAAATCCAAAGAGATAAGCCTAAATTTTCAAGCAATCGCACCAAAGGTCACTGGCAACAAAGGCATTTTATCGCCAATCAACTGCCAAGACACCTTTGCACTGGGCAATCCAGTTAGCAAAACCAAAATTGCTGATGTGCGTTTTTATGTCACTAATATCCATGCGATTACCAAAGATGGTGCAAAACTACCAGTTACCCTTAACGAAAACAACTTTCAGCAAGCGGATGTTGGCTTAATCGACCTAGAAAACGGCACAGGTGCCTGTAGTGACCGTGGCGATACCATGGTCAATCGCACGCTAACAGGTACATTACCAAAGAAAGTTAAGCAAGCCAACATAGTCGGCGTAAGCTTTGATGTGGCTGTACCTAGCGACCGCAACCACACCTTAGCCAATGACCCAAGCACCAAGCCACCACTGGATATTCAAGGTATGGCGTGGTCATGGCAGATGGGGCGTAAATTTGCCAAAATTGAAATCGCTCCAGAACAAAAACTCACCATGAAAGATGGCACCAAAGCCAAAATTCACAACTTACATCTTGGTAAAGTCGGTTGTAAAGGTGATGCTGAAAAAGGCGAGGTGGTTAACTGTAAGTTTAGTAATACGCCAAGTATCAGTCTAACCTCTGCCTATCCATTGGCTAAACAGACCATCGTGCTCAATCTAAGCAAACTCTACGCAGATAGTGACATTACCCAAGACAAAGGCAAAAAAGCAGGTTGTATGTCATTTATGGGCGATCCAGAGTGTAAAGCACTACTTAACAATATGGGCGTGGACTATATGACAGGCAAGAGTAATGGCAATCAAACGGTGTTTATGCTAAAGCCGAACAATAGCAAGTCGTTGACTGATTAGTATTTAACTAACTAGTGTTTCGCCATGTAAAAATGTCGTATTTGTAGTTTCGTATTTATAGTATAGTCGCAGTATAGCTTGTAGGTAGGTTGTGGTTGAACTTGCGAAACCCAACAGATTGTTTTTTATCCATGGTTTGTTGGGTCTTGTTCCTCGACACCAACCTGATCGATACATGTTTCATGTGAAATAATCTACTATGACGAAGAAAATATAAAAGTACTACGCATCATTCCTACAAAATTGCTACAAAGGCTAGAATCCAGTGTCTTTTTGCGTTTGCACTGTGGCATTTTTATTTCAGTTACCATAAAGCCGAAAATAAAATCCCTTTTGATTCTTAATAATCAAAAGGGCTCATTACATTAGCTCACAATCTATTATACCATTCCCATAAAGTATTATTTTTTAAAACTAGACAGGGCATGCCCTGTCTCTACAGACCTTGTTTTATAACATCATGCACTGTATGGAAATGTTATTACTTAGCTACTTAACAAAATTCTTAACTGTCGTACGGATAATCGCCACACATTCCATTAGTTGTTGCTCAGTAATGACCAATGGTGGTGCAAAACGGATGATATTGCCATGAGTTGGTTTTGCTAATAGACCATTGTCACGCAAGGCTATACAGAAGTTCCACGCAGTATCACTGTCTTCAGTATCATTAATCAATACCGCATTCAGCAGACCCTTACCACGCACAAGGGTAAACAGCTCACTTTCCTCAACAAGCTTTTGCATTTCATTACGGAATAGTTGACCCATTTTCTCAGCATTTTCTGCCAAGTTTTCTTCTTGCACCACTTGTAGGGCAGTCATTGCCACAGCCACGCCCAATGGATTACCGCCATAAGTCGAGCCATGTTGTCCAGATTTTAGCACATCCATGATGTCATTATTTGCCATCACCGCTGATACAGGATAAGCACCGCCAGATACCGCCTTACCCAAAATCAGAATATCAGGTTTCACGTTTTCATGGTCACAAGCCAGCATTTTACCCGTACGAGCAATCCCTGTCTGAATTTCATCACCAAGGAAGAGTACATTATACTGCTCACAAAGGGCTTTTGCTTTGGCAAGATACCCCTCAGATGGCACATACACCCCAGCCTCGCCTTGAATTGGCTCAACTAAAAATCCTGCGATCTTGTCACTACTAGCCAACGCCTGCTCCAGTTCAGCAAGATTATCATATTCTACCTTAATAAAACCTGCGGTATAAGGACCAAAGTTTTTACGGGCATTTTCATCATTAGAGAATGAAATAATGGTAGTGGTACGACCGTGGAAGTTGTTTTTACAGACGATAATCTGAGCCTCATTTTCAGCGATGCCTTTTTTCTCGTACGCCCATTTACGGCATAATTTGATGGCAGTTTCTACCGCCTCTGCTCCTGTGTTCATCGGCAGTAATTTATCATAGCCAAACAACTCACTGGCAAACTGCTCAAACTCACCCAGTTTATTACTATAAAAAGCACGAGAGGTTAGAGTCAACGTTTTTGCCTGTTCGCTTAAAGTTTCGATGATTTTTGGATGGCAGTGACCTTGGTTCACCGCTGAATAGGCAGATAAAAAGTCAAAATATTCTTTGCCCTCAACATCCCAAACTTTTACGCCTTCGCCTTTGGCGAGTACCACTGGCAATGGATGATAGTTGTGAGCACCGTGTTTGTCTTCTAAATCAATGTAGTATTGTGTGTTATGTTCAGTTGTCATATAAAGCCTTACTAAAGAGAATAATATCAAGCCTCAAGTATAACATATCTTCAATTTAACAATACAACAATAAAATTAACAAAGGTTAAGAGCTGTTAAGAATGCAGACTTGGAATTATCAAGTTAGTTATCCGAAATAAAAGTTTACTGTTAAAAATGGTTAGAGCATGTTTTATTTTTTAAATAATTTTAATTATCATAAGTCTTAATATTTTTATTCTTATTATAGTTACTGAACTCAATTTTTAATATCCCAAACGCTAAGGCTGGTGAAAATTTCCTCCCGTCTTACCTTCTACCAGTTTTTCGTTTCGTTAACTATATATGCCCATATCAAAAACCAACAAAGTTATTTACCAACCCTTATAGACAACTTATTCACAGTTTGAAAAATTTTAAAATAACTATTTTTAATTGTGCATAAGTTTCACATGAAACTGTGGATAAAAATAACCATTAGGTTTCACATGAAACTACAAAACAACGGAAACACTAGAAAATACAAGGCGTTCCACATGAAACCAAAAACCAAGAAACAAGAAATTATTTACAAAAAAATCTGTGGATAACCTTGTTTAAAACTAAGAAAGATAGTAAAATCTATTTCTATCCACAAAGTTATCCACAGATAATGAGTGTATTCAGATTATGGATGTATTATGGTTGATTTCCATAAGCCATAGAAGAGTAGAAGAAAAGGTATATTATGTTTACAGGTATTATCGAAAATATTGGCACGGTTAAGAATATTAAAGAGACAGGGGGCGATGTTCGCCTTACCATTTATGCTGAAAATCTAGATTTTTCTGATGTGGCGTTAGGGGATTCTATCGCCAGTAATGGTATTTGCTTAACCGTGGTTGCAATGGATAAATCCAGCAAGACTTATTCAGTCGATGTGTCTAGAGAAACTTTAAATAAAACAGCAATGCACCTTTGGAAAAATGGTGATACCCTAAATCTAGAAAAGGCAATGCTACCAACGACTCGTTTTGGTGGGCATATCGTCTCTGGTCATGTTGACTGTGTTGGTGAAATTATTGTCATGAATAAAGATGCCCGCTCTATCTATATAGAAGTGAAAATTCCCAGTGAGTTTAAGCATTATATGGCAACTAAAGGTTCTATTACCGTTGATGGCATTAGCTTAACTACTAATTTAGTAAAAGATGATGTTTTTTGTTTAAATATTATTCCCCATACCACAGAAATTACCAATATTGGCAAACATTGGCATATTGGTAGATTAGTAAATATTGAAGTTGATGTCATTGCTCGTTATTTGGAAAGGTTGTTATTAAAAGATAATGGTTTAACAGTAAATACTAACCTGTATCAAAATAAGCAATCCAATATTAGTGAAAGCTTTTTGGCTGAGAATGGGTTTTTATAAAAATATTGACTGAAATGAAAAAGTACCACAAGCGAAATTGGTGAAAATTTCCTTGCTGGCTGTACAGTAGTGCAGATGCTACGGAAATTTCCCCCTATTTTGCCTATTACTGTAGTTTTTCATCTTTTCCGTGATAATGATTAAAGTTTATAAATAACTCTTTTTTGATAGCTCTTTTATAGTTTATAATACAACTTTAAAAAAGTTTTCCACAGTTTTAAAGAATACTATAATAGTTAGTTTTATATATATTATTATTGTTATTAGCTGATTAAAATACTGTTGATAAGTTATTTTTTGATATATAAAACAATTAGTTATCCTGTGGAATCTGATGTTAATAAACTATTGACTATTTGTGGAGAACTCACAAAAAAAAGTTATCCACAAAGTTGTAACTATTGTTATCCACAGAAAAAATAACTTTTATCCACAGCTTTTATAGTCACCGAACTTAAGAACTGGTACAAGGCAAGACAGGGGGCTGATTTTAAGAGTTTAGTCCGCAGTCTCTGGAACTACGTACAGCCAACAAGGAAATTTTCACCAGTCTTGCCGTCTTAATGTATCAGAAATTCAGTTCGGTCACTATATCTGTGTTTTAGCTATTTATGGTTGGTTGAGATCTGTAGGCTGGGCATTTTGCCCAGCAATTACAAAGATGTTAATTTTTTGCTGGGCAAAATGCCCAGCCTACTTCGGTAAATTACAAATTTTGCGTAAATCCTAAGAAATTCAGTTTGTGCACTATATATTCACTGTCGATTAGAAATTAAAAAAAAGGTAATTTAGTATGATGTCTGATGTTTTACCCTTATGGGAAAAATGCTTAAGTGATTTAAAATATCAGGTCAAGGACAACATATTTACTATGTGGTTACGTCCTTTGGTTGCTGAATTTAATGGTGACGTGTTGGAGGTCAAAGCCCCCAATGAATACTTTGTTAATGAGATTAACAAAGACTACTTACCGATGATTAAATCAGCGGTGATAAAACACAGTCAAGGCGAAGTGACTGAGGTGGTGGTACGCCTGCTTAATAGCCAGCCAGAAACAGCGAATGGCGTGCGAGAGGGTGTACGAGAAGGGAGGAGCGTCGATAGCGAGTATGCCGAAGACTTACCATTTTCAGCTAATAGCTCAACTATTAATAGAACGGGTAATGCGATTGCCGATGCGACAGCCAGTGCAACAAGCAGTGCGACAAACCGAGCCAACACGGCAAAAAAACAAGATGATAGCAAGTCACTTAGCTATCTAAACCCAAACTTTACCTTTGATACCTTTGTCACTGGTAAATCCAATAACTTGGCGTACAAGGCGTGCTATGACTTGAGTAAACGCAATCCCCAAAACCGCCATAACCCATTATTTATCTATGGGGCGTCTGGCTTGGGTAAAACCCACTTGATGCACTCAGTGGCTCATCGCTATGTTAAATCAAACCGTAGCTTTTATTACTTTACCTCAGATAAATTTGTCAATCAGATGGTATATGCCTTGCGAATGAGCAAGATTGATGAATTTAAACAAAAAATACAAAAGGTTGATTTGCTGATTATCGATGATATTCACGTTTTGGCAGGTAAAACCAAAACAAGTACCGAGTTTTTGTCCTTGTTTGCCGACTTTACCAGTGGTGATAAGCAGTTGATTTTGGCGTCTGATCGCCATCCTGCTCAGTTGACTGAGTTTGATGAACGCTTTCGTTCTCGGTTGTCTGGGGGCTTGTCTGTGGCAGTTGAACCGCCAGAGTTGGATACTCGAGTGCAAATTTTGCAAAAGAAAGCCACTTTAATCGGCATGGAGTTGCCAAAAGAGTGTGCGTTATTTATTGCTCAAAATGTGGTGTCCAACGTCCGTCGCCTTGAGGGGGCGTTAAACCAAGTGGTTGCCAATGCTAACTTGACAGGTGAGGCGATTACCATTGAGATGGTGCAATATGCCTTAAAGGACATCATTGCCATACGCGTGCAAGCGGTAAATATGGATAATATTCGCAAAGTAGTGGCAGAATATTATAATATATCGGTCAAAGACTTGATGGGGAAAAAACGCACTCGTAGTATCGCTAGACCAAGACAGATTGCCATGGCGTTGTCTCGTGATTTGACCAAAGAAAGCTTTCCTGATATTGGGCAATCATTTGGTGGGCGTGACCATTCTACGGTGATGCACGCGTGCAAAAAGGTGGAAGATTTACGCAAAACAGACCCTGTATTGGATAAGGAATATAAGGCGTTGGCGATGATGTTACAGGCGGGGTAGCTTGTTAATTAGGGAGAGTAAATGTCCAACAATACAGATAAATCAAAAGAAAAAACCATTTTTTCAAGCAACACTTTTTTATATATTTTTATCATGTTATCTACGATGGTAGTGTCTGATATATTTGAGTATCAGCAACCTGTTACCTACTTTCCCTGTTTGTTGATTCTTGCTTTTGGTTATATTTGTGATGTATTTATTGTCCATATACTTCGTCCTACTTTTCAAATTACCAATGATGGTATTGATAAAGTGATGCCATTTATCAAAAAACGAACAGAGTTTATAAAGTTTCAACAGATTACAGATATAGAACTAGATACCAGCAATAGATTCACAAAACTAATAATCAAAATAGATTCAAGTGGTAGCAATGGTAGGAACAATAATAGCAATGATAGCAAGGTCATTTATTTAAAAGATTACATTGATTCTGATAAAATGTTGTCATTGATTACTGAACGTTCGCCAATAAAAATTAGAGAAGTGAATCATGATAATCCATTAGCTAATTCAGTGTTACAGGAAGAAGTCACTGCTAGAACAATCATAATCATTGGGGTAGGAATAGTTCTATTGGTACTTGCAATGCTGATGGATTGGTTATTTGTTAATGCCATTCATCTTGGCTCTGAAAGTTGGGGCAAGTGGCTGTTAGTATCGATTCCTATGGCTGTTTTTGTTAGCTATTTATTTTTACGCAAAGAAATAATCAACAAAGCCCCTTTTCTAAGTGCTTTATTAGCAGGATTGGTACTAGGGGTGATGGCAAACTATTTGGTTTTAAATATTAACCGTGCCATCAATGAAAAAACAGCGACGAAAATAGTGCAACTTCAAGCAGTCTTGACTAAAAGCTATAAAGATAACCATGATGATGAAGATGGAATTTTTTCTAAACCTATTCGCGAATTTTTTCATTTACCGAAAAAATCTGTAAAAGTTAAGCATAAGCAAAAGTTTGAATTTACTAATCCTAAAAAAGCAGGTGTGAACTATTTATCAATAACTGATGAGTGGAAAGGTTATAATGCAGATTTAAAAGTTGGTGAAACTTATCCCATTAAGGTTAAAAAAGGTCATTTGCATGATTTTTATTTAACTGAAGATAGTTTTAAGGAATAGGTTTATCAAAATTGAAAGTGATATTGTCGATATGAATTTGTATAATAGACTATGTAAACCTTAACGAATGTAGATTTTAACTAATTTAACGAACATGAAACCAAAAAGAGAACCCCAATGAGTACAATCCTATTTGAACTTGGCTGTGAAGAACTGCCACCAAAAAACCTAAAAACTCTGCGTGATGCTTTGCAAAAAAGTGTCGTGGAACAACTAGCAGAGGCAAATATTAGCTATCAGGAGTTGCGAGCGTATGCCAGTCCTCGTCGTTTGGCGATTCAGATTGATGAGATAGCAGACAAGCAACCCGACCGTACGGAGCAAAAGCGAGGTCCACATATCAAAGCCTGCTACGACAGCGAGGGCAATCCGACTAAAGCAGTGATGGGCTTTGCTAAGGGCTTAGGCGTGGAAGTAAGCGAGCTTAGCACCATCAGCACCGACAAGGGCGACTATATCGGCTATGAGCAGACCATTCATGGACAAGCCGTCAATGAGCTATTACCAGCGATATTCCAACAGGCATTGGACAGCTTACCAATCGCCAAACGTATGATATCAGGAGCCAGTAAACACGCCTTTGTACGCCCTGTGCAGTGGGTGGTGCTGATGAGTGACCACGATGTGATTGAGGCGACCATTCAAGGGCATCAGACGGGCAAACAGACTCGTGGACACCGTTTTCATGCACCAGACTTTATTGAGCTGATTCATGCCGGTGATTATGAAGATGTGTTGGTTGAGGCGTGCGTGGTGGCGGATTTTGATAAGCGTCAAGCCTTGATTGTCAAGGAAGTAAAAGAGCTTGCCGATGAGGTCAATGCCACCGCCATTATCCCTGATGATTTGCTCGATGAAGTGACCGCTTTGGTTGACTTGCCAGTGGCGTTGCGTGCCAGCTTTGAAGAGCGATTTTTGCAAGTGCCACAAGAGGCACTGATCAAAACCATGCAGGATGACCAAAAGTATTTTTGCTTGACCGATGATGATGGCAAGCTGTTGCCGTACTTTATCTTTATCAGCAACATCGAATCAAAAGACCCACAACAAGTCATCGAGGGTAATGAACGTGTGGTGCGTCCTCGCCTTGCGGATGCGGAGTTTTTCTTTTTGCAAGATCAAAAGCAACCGCTGTTTGCCTTGACTGAAACCCTTAAAAATCAAGTATTCCAAGATAAGCTCGGCACGCTGTGGGATAAATCAGAGCGTATTGCTAAGTTATCGGCATACATTGCCACTTTGCTAAAAGAGCAAGGGCTAGAGATTGAGGTAGAAGAGGCGACTCGTGCTGGTATGCTGTCTAAGGCGGATTTGGCGAGTAACTTGGTTTATGAATTCCCAGAAATGCAGGGCATTGCTGGCACTTATTACGCTCGTCTCAATGGTGAGCCGACGGCGGTTGCCGATGCCATTGAACAGCAGTATCTACCGAAGTTTAGCGGTGATGAATTGCCAAGTTCACCAGTTGGGATTTGTTTGGCGTTGGCGGATCGTCTCGATACCTTGGTGGGGATTTTTGGCATTGGGCAAGTGCCGACTGGCTCAAAAGACCCGTTTAGCTTACGCCGTAGTGCCATTGGTGTGCTAAGGATTTTGATTGAAAAAGAGTTGCCGATTAATCTGATTGCCCTACTTGAGCAAGCGTTGAAAAATTACAACAGTGATGGCGTCACTCGCATTGAGCAGTTGGGCGAGACCTTTACCCAAGTAATGGAGTTTATCAACTCTCGCTACCGTGCGATGTATACAGAGCAAGGCGTTAGCGTGGATACCATTCATGCGGTGCAAGCGATTAATCCGCATATGCCACTGGACTTTGACCAACGTATCCGTGCGGTGCAGGCGTTCCGTGAGTTGCCACAAGCGGAGAAATTGGCAGAAAATAATAAACGTGTGAAGAATATCCTTGCCAAGGCTGAAGTCGAAGTTGGCAATGAAGTCAACACTGAATTATTGCAAGAGCAGGCAGAAAAAGCGTTGTTTGAGGCGGTGAGCAAAGCTCAAGCGGAAGTTGCTCCATTGCAAGAAAGAGCCGAGTACCAAGCCATCTTGCAGACGCTAGCGGAGTTAGAATCTCCATTGACAGACTTCTTTGATAATGTGATGGTCAATGCGGATGATGAGGCATTAAAAAATAACCGTCTTGCCTTGCTAAAACAACTGCGTGAGCTATTCTTAGTTGTGGCGGATGTGAGTGAGTTGCAGGGGTAGAATTTTATTAATAAATGATGTCACGCAGGATAACAAGTATTGCATGAAATAAAGGTTTATGGAGCTAATCCTGCTATCCGCTTGTATCTGCACAGCTAGGCGGTGGCGGTGTCTGTACTGTGAGCATTCCTGCTCCACGAGACTACTCACAGCA
>PDWJ01012808.1_pt1 | contig 10181 bp, 9 predicted proteins | sample 1430881 | NCBI WGS metagenome assembly PDWJ01 (sample SAMN01162460, study PRJNA174530) | Oral metagenome, whole genome shotgun sequencing project. | biome: Marine environment; feature: Marine mammal; material: Swab sample of the gingival sulcus; isolation source: swab sample of gingival sulcus...
TTTAATAATTTTACTATCCTGGATGGCCTTTATCGTGGTATAATTGCTACATTAATGAACGAGGGAGGATATATGATTTATTGGCAGTTAATTAATAGTGGTAACAACAAACTGGATATTTTTGCCAAGTCTTATACAGAGCAGTTGGTATGGTATTATACACAGTTTATTGGCGATATGGCCATTAGATTGCCGGCGTCTGAACAAACGATTGTTGAAGCGTTGACTCAACAGTATCCAAATTTAAGTGTCAATCAGGCGTTGGCTAGACACAACACAGACTGTTGCGACGTCGTGTTGGATGCTAATTACGTTATTAAAAAGCCTTTGCGCTTGGTTGAGTCGCTAAACTTGACTAAGGCGGCGGATGCAGTTTATTTATATCGTCAGAAAAAATCAGTTGTAGCAGTTTTACTACCAAGTGGTTTACGTGCGCAGTTAGCAGAGCGAGATAGGTGCTTTGACAACTATGATTTACAATTTGCAGATTTATTAAAGTTAATTTCGGAAAGCAAATTACCTGTCATTGAACTTAAAATTAAAAAACGACATATAATATGTGTAAACGAAAGTGGTGCGGCAGTTCGTTTTATGGCTTGGCTAAATAATATTAAACAGCATCAATTAGGGCGGGACGGGGTTTTGATATGGGATAAAAAGTCGACTTGGATTGAACCGACTGTTCAAGTTGGACGTGGTACTCAAATTTATCCAGGCAGCCTTTTAAGAGGTAATACGGTGGTAGGTAAAAATTGTACAATTGGGCCGGCGGCGCGCATTACAGATAGCCGGGTTGGTAATGCGGTATCCGTTGTCGATTCGACCGTTATATCCTCGGCGATTGATGATCAAACCAAGGTTGGCCCCTACGCCTATTTGCGACCGAATTCCGATATTGGTAAAGACGTTAAAATTGGCGACTTTGTCGAAGTTAAAAACGCGCGCATTGACGATGGCTCAAAGGTGTCCCATCTCAGCTATATCGGCGATGGTTTCGTCGGTAAACGCGTCAATATTGGCTGTGGTACGGTCTTTGTCAATTATGATGGCGTCAACAAACATAAGACGATAGTTGAGGACGATTGTTTTATTGGTTGTAATACCAACTTGGTGGCGCCGGTAACTGTTAAAAAAAGCGCCTACGTCGCAGCCGGTTCAACGATTACAGATGATGTGCAGTCGGGTGATTTAGCCATTGCGCGTGCGCGTCAAGTCGTGAAGCCCGATTGGGCAAAAGATTGGGTCAAAAATCAGAAAAAAGCAAATCGGTAGCGCCGTACTAAATGGGCTAAATTGAATCTGCAAAATACTGCACTTTTTGTTTTAAGTTGCCTGCGAATATGTTACACTATAACTAGCTAATAAATTGATTGGCATTTATTAAAAGGCATAGGAGTTTGTGTTGGACACTATTATCAGCAGTTTGCTGCACATTACAATTACCGATGTAATCGACATTGCAATTATTGCCGTGCTATTCTACAGTTTTTTGATGTTGGTGCGCGAAACGCGCGCTGAGCAGTTAATCAAAGGACTGGTGTTTGTCATTATTCTGTGGCGACTATCGGAATGGGCGCAGCTACACATGGTCAACTATGTCATTCGCAATATGATGACTTTGGGGTTGGTGGCATTGTTAATCGTCTTTCAACCAGAACTGCGCCGTGCTTTAGAACATATTGGGCGCAATCGCCTAATTGTTTCTTATTCTGGTCGTTCGTTGGAAGAAGACACCGACTTAATGATTAAATCAGTGGTGGCAACGGTCAAAGATTTTTCCGAAGCTAAAATTGGGGCATTAATTGCTTTTGAAAGGCAAACCGGATTATCCGATTTGTTAGAAGCCGGTACGGTGCTTGATGCGGTTATTACACCACAGCTATTGTACAGTATATTTTTAACGTCATCACCACTACATGATGGTGCTGTTTTGGTGCGTGACAACCGCATTGCCAAAGCCGGCGCAATTTTGCCCTTGACGCATGATGTTACCATTGCTAAAGAACTGGGTACGCGACATCGCGCCGCACTTGGTCTAATTGAACGTTCTGATGCCATCGTCGTTATCGTATCAGAGGAGAGCGGTACGATCTCAATTGCAATGGATGGCAAACTAAAACGTTTTTTAGATGATAAATCACTAACCAGCATACTACGCACAAAATTTAAGTTGGTTGAAAAAGAAGGCTTGATCGATAAGATTTGGGGAGGATTGAAGAGTGTCAAACAAGAGCGAACGCCCTAAGCGATTTAGCTTGGTCAAGCATGCGCCACAAAAAATAATTTCCATTCTAGTGGCTATTATTCTGTGGCTAATGGTAATGGATTATGAAAATCCGGAAACGACTAAGACGTTTCGCGATATTCCAATTAATTACACATCAGTCGAACGGTTGGCAGAGGACAAACTTTATTCTGAAACCGAACTAAATGAGACGATTGATATTACTGTACAAGGGAGGCGTAGAGATGTATTGGCACTAAAAAATGATGACTTGATGGCGCAAGTTGACATGGCTAATTTAAAAAGCGGTGTTGTTGAATTGCCTGTTATCGTATCCTGCAAATCAGAAAAAGTCACCATTTTAAATTCGAATAAGCCGTTAATACGGGTGGTGTTGGATGACATCGTTGAGGTGCATAAGGCTGTACAGCACTTTGCTGAAGGCGAGTTACCCAGTGATTTAATTGTGTTAAACAAAAAAATTACACCGAGCATCGTGCAGATAAATGGTCCCAAAAAGCTAATTGATACAATTGACAATGTGATAATAGCCTATTCGTTAGCCGATGTCAATTCGTCATTTAGTTTTTCAGATTCGCTCGTCATCGTCGATGTAGAGGGTCAAATTATTAAGGGGTTGACGCTGTCGGACGAGCGCGTTAGGGTTGATGTGACCGTTGGTAAAGTAACTGAATTGCCAATTAAATATAATTATAAACCGTTTGAAAACCAAGAATTAAAAGTGATAAAAAAGACAGAAACGACTGACAAGGTGACAGTGCGTGGTAGCGTTGAAGATTTAAAGCAGCTTAATAAAATTAGTAGCGCTGAAATTGTCGTTCCTGAAGAGGTCGGCAAACATCGCCTGGCGGTTAAATTACAGCTGCCAGAAGGTGTCGTGCAGGTTAAACCCTTGTTAATAGAGGCGTCGGTTGAGGTTGATATTGAAGAAGAACGCGAACTGGCGTTGACCGCGGCAGATGTCGTTGCACTCAATTTAGACGCTGCGCTCGATTATAAAATAGTAGATGGGTTTCAACACGATTTGATGTTGCGTGGTTATAGCGCGGCATTTCAAGATGGTGTGTTTGAGCGGCCACAGATTGAAATTGACTTTAAAAATTTAACGGCGGGTGAGCATCTTGTGCCGTTTGTTGTCAAACTTGACGATCGACTGTCGGTCGAAAACGCCGGTCGGTTACGCGGTGAAGTAATGGTTGTTTTAAAGGCAAAGGAGTAGTTTGGCGTGAGAGCTTTGGAAATAATTATCAATTCAACACACGATGCGATGATTGCCGTTGATATGCAGGGTATTATCACGCTGTATAACAAAGAAGCTGAAAAGCTGACCGGCCGTTATGCCGATAATGTGGTTGGCATGCCGGTGGTCGAAGTCGTTGAAAACACGCGATTGCCGATTGTTGTTGCGACAGGAAAGCCAGAATTTAATCAAAGGCAGCTACTGGGCGATGTCGAAATCATCACCAGTCGACTACCAATCATCGATGACGGCGTACAAATAGGCGCCGTTGCTATTTTTAGAGATATTTCTGAGATGGTTAAATTAGCTGAAGAGTTAACAAATTTAAAGCAACTACAAATGACGATGGCGGCGGTGTTTGATGCCGCTCAAGATGCTATTAGCGTCGTCGACCAAAAGGGTATTCACATGCTGGTTAATCCGGCTTATTGTAAATTGACCGGTTACCGAGAAAGCGAAGTCATTGGACGTGACTACAGTGTTGATTTGGTAGAGGGTGAAAGTGTACACAAAAGAGTATTGCAGACGGGTTTGCCGGTAGCCAATGCCATTATTAAAACGGGCAAGATGAACAAGGATGTCGTTGCCAGTGCAGCGCCAATTATCGTCGATCAACAAGTAGTCGGTTCGGTTGCTGTTATTCGCGATTTGACCGATATTCGAAATTTGACCAAAGAGTTAGATCAGGCTAAGCAAATTATTCGTAATCTCGAAGCTAAATATACCTTTGCCGATATTAAGGGTGACAGTCTTAATATTAAAGATGCGATTGAAAAAGCCAAAATAGCGGCAATAACACCGGCGACGGTGATACTACGCGGCGAGAGCGGCACCGGAAAAGAGTTATTCGCTCACGCCATCCACAATGCTTCAAATCGACGTTACGCGCAATTTGTACGGGTTAACTGTGCGGCGATATCGGAAAGTATTTTGGAAAGCGAATTATTCGGCTATGTTGAAGGCGCTTTTACCGGTGCGTTGCGCGGTGGCCGCATTGGCCTATTTGAACGCGCTTCGGGCGGCACTATTTTTCTCGATGAAATCGGCGAAATCAGTACCCAAACGCAGCTCAAGCTGCTGCGCGTCATTCAAGAAAAAGAAATTATTCCGGTAGGAGGCAGTAAACCGATTGCGGTTGATGTCAGAATCATTTCGGCGACACACGTCGATTCCGTGAAGACCTTTATTATCGGCTTAATGTGATACCAATTAGCATCCCGCCACTACGCGATAGACTTGACGATTTGGCTGTTTTAGTCAGTCATATCATTGCTAAATACAATCAGGAATACGGTCGCAGTATTTCTAGTATTTCAACGCAAGCAATCGATGTATTGAAACAGTATGATTGGCCAGGTAATATTAGGGAATTGGAAAACTATATCGGTCGAACAATGATACAAATGAAGTTTATCGAGCGCCAAATTGATGCCTATCATCTGCCGTCATTTGAGGGCAAGACGCCAAAAAAAGTGATGTTACCACAAATGATGGCAACAGAATCTGGCGAGATGACATTAGCTGATTACCTGCGTTTAAAAGAGGCGCAACATATTGCGGCAGTTTTAGAGAAAACCGGCGGCAATCGCACGGAGGCTGCCAAATTGCTCAATATTTCAATTAGAAGTCTTTATTATAAATTACAAAAAATGCAATAGCGCATGCAATTTATTGCAGCTAAAAATATTTTGCGCAAAATAGTGCACGCAAAGAAGTGCGCTATTTTTATTTATTTGAAAAAGGTTTTCAAGTGAAAAGGCAGAACTCAATAATAGGTTAAAAGTAAAAATAATAAAAAATTGGCACGTCTTTTGCTTATATATAAAACTAGAGTAATGCGTTAAAAGGAGGTTTTATGGCAAGACGTTATGTGTTGGTGATTAATCCGGGATCGACATCGACTAAGGTAGCCATTTTTGAAGATACAGCACTAATCATTGAAGATAGCTTAACCCATTCGACTAGTGAATTGGATCAGTTTGCTAAAATAACCGATCAGTTTGATTATCGTAAGACGATGATTATAAGTTGGTTAGCAAGTAATGACATTGCGCTAGGGCAAGTTAAAGCAGTTGTAGCGCGTGGCGGATTGCTCAGGCCGATGCCATCCGGCACCTATCAAGTATCTGAATTTATGATAGAAGATTTAAAAGCTGGTGTTCAGGGAGACCACGCCTCCAATCTCGGTGGGATTATCGCCAAGTCGATTGCCGATGGTGAAGGCATTAATGCTTTTATCGTCGACCCGGTAGCAGTTGATGAATTTGATGATGTGGCGCGTATTTCGGGCATGCCGGACATAGCAAGAAAATCATTAGTGCATGCACTCAATGTTCGGGCGATTGGTCACAATGTGGCAGGTGAGTTGGGTAGGCCGTTTAACGAACTGAATATGGTGATTGCCCATCTTGGCGGCGGCATTTCAATTGTACCGCTACGTAAGGGTAAGATGGTTGATGCCAACAACGCCAATGAAATGGGGCCGTTTTCACCAGAACGAACGGGCAGCTTGCCGGTTAGCGACCTTGTTGAAATGTGCTATTCTGGTAATTATACGATGCAGACGTTAAAGCCTAAAATTCGCGGTAAAGGTGGTTTGATTGCCTATCTGGGCACCAGTGACGCCCGTGATGTCCTCAAAATGATTGAAGCCGGCGATCAACGGGCCGCACTTGTCTATCAGGCGATGGCTTATCAAATTGCTAAGGAAATTGGTGCGATGGCCACCGTTTTGGCGGGGGATATTGATGCCATTGTATTGACTGGTGGTATTGCCTATTCCAAGTATTTAACTGATTATGTGACAGAACACGTCAGCTTTATAGCGCCGGTCATCGTCAAGCCGGGCGAAGATGAAATGACGGCTTTAAATGCCGGCTATCTGCGCATACTCAGTGGTGAAGAAAAAGTGAAAATATATGAAGATGAGGTGACGCGATGATAAAAAACTTTGATGATGTAATCGCTTATGCTAAAACGCGCGGACCAAAAATTTTAGCCGTTGCTTGCGCTCAAGATGACGATATATTAAAAGCGGTTGAAGCGGCAAGACAAAGCCAAATTATCGAGGCTATTTTGGTGGGAGAGGCAACTTTAATTGCCGAAAAGGCCAAACTGGTTGGCGTTGATCTGGCTAATTATCAAATAATCGATATTAAAGATATGGCAGACGCTTCGTTAAAGGCGGTTGAACTGGTATCGAGTGGTCAGGCTGATATGTTGATGAAGGGTTTAGTTGATACGTCGATTATCTTAAGGGCGGTACTAAATAAGGAAGTCGGCCTTCGCACCGGTAACCCTTTATCGCATGTTGCCTTGTTTGATGTACCAAAGTATCACAAAATGTTTGTTTTAACCGATGCGGCAATGAACATTGCACCTGATTTAGATACTAAAAAACAAATTATTGAAAACGCCTTAGTGGTGACGCGCGCGCTTGACATTGAAATGCCCAAGGTTGGCGTGCTTTGCGCTAAAGAAAAGGTTAATCCCAAAATGCCGGCAACTGAGGATGCCGTACGGTTGGTCGAACTAAACCAAGCCGGACAGTTAGCGGGCTGTATTATTGGGGGGCCCTTTGCACTCGATAATGCCATTTCCAAAGAGGCGGCAAAACTTAAGAAAATTGATCATCCAGCAGCGGGCGATTGTGATATTCTGCTTTGTCCGGATATTGAAGCCGGTAATATTTTTTATAAAGCGCTCAGTTTTTTGACTGATGCTAGAAATGCCGGCGCGATCGTCGGCGCCAAGGCACCCATTGTGTTGACCTCACGTGCCGATTCGGATGATGTCAAGTTGAATTCTATCGCCCTTGCCGTTTTAATGGCGGCAAAATAGGAGGAAATTTTATGCAAACCTATCGAATACTGGCGGTTAACCCCGGTTCAACTTCAACCAAAATCGCCATTTATGACAATGAAAAAGAAGTATTTGAAACAACCTTACGCCATTCTAGTGAAAAAATCAATCAGTACCCGACAATTTTTGACCAATATGAGTTTAGAAAACAAGTTATCTTAGACGCCTTAAATGAGGCGCAAATCAATTTGACAAAACTGAGTGCAGTGGTCGGTCGCGGCGGATTGTTAAAGCCGATTGCCGGTGGTGCTTATGCTGTTTCTGAAGCGATGCTGAAAGATTTAAAAATCGGTGTTATGGGTCAGCACGCCTCGAATTTAGGTGGTATTATCGCGTATCAGATTGCTTCTAAACTCAATATTCCGGCCTTTATCGTCGATCCGGTGGTGGTCGATGAAATGGAAGCTGTGGCACGCATTTCCGGTATGCCAGAGATTGAGCGCAAGAGTATTTTGCACGCACTTAATCAAAAAGCTGTGGCGCGCCGTGCGGCAGAAGAAATGTCTAAACGTTATGACCAGGCAAACTTAATTGTTGCGCATCTCGGTGGTGGCATTTCGGTCGGCGCCCATCAACAAGGACGCGTTATCGATGTCAACAATGCGCTTGACGGTGAAGGACCATTTTCGCCCGAGCGGTCTGGCGGCTTACCGGTTAGCGACTTGGCAAAACTCTGTTTTTCGGGCAAGTATACATTGTCCGAGATAAAAAAACTGATTAATGGTAAAGGCGGTTTAGTCGCATACTTGAATACAAATGACGGTCGTGAAGTCGTTCAAATGATTAAAGCCGGCGATAAAAATGCTGAATTAATCTACCGGGCAATGGCCTACCAAATCGCTAAAGAGATTGGTGCTTGCGCTGTGGCGCTAAAAGGCAAAGTCGACGCCATTGTATTAACTGGTGGCTTGGCCTACGATGATATGCTGATTGGTTGGATCAAGCAATCGGTCGAATTTCTCGGCAAGGTAATTGTCTATCCGGGCGAAGATGAAATGTCGGCCTTGGCTTTGGGTGGTTTGCGCGTCTTAAAGGGCGAGGAACAAGTAAAGGAATATAATTAAATGGCATTGCTAGATGACAAGCGGATTCGCGTAATTATCGGCCACTACGGTAGCGGCAAAACTGAATTTTCGGTTAATTACGCAATTGCACTAGCAAAATTAAGTAAACGCAAGGTGGCGTTGGCAGATTTAGATGTCGTCAATCCTTATTTTCGCTCGCGTGAGCGGTTTGCGACGATGCAGGCGCACGGTATTACCGTTTTTAGCTCACAGTTGGGCAACAATGTTAACTTTGATTTACCATCGCTTGACGCCGCTATTTTGGGCCCACTTCAAAATGAAGCTTACGATGTAATACTTGATATCGGTGGCGATGCAACGGGCGCGCGCATATTGGCGCAATATCGCGAATACTTGAAGCCGGGCAGTTTTGATGTGTTTGCCATCGTTAATACCAATCGACCGGAAACGGCGGATTGTGATGGCATCATACAGCATTTAAGAGCAATTGAGGTAGAAATTGATGCAGCAATAACAGGTATTATCAACAATACACATTTGCTTTGGGATACCACGGTAGAGGACGTGTTGCGTGGTCAGCAAATAATTGAGAAAGTGGCAACACAAATGGCAATTCCAATCGTTTACATTGCAGCTAAACGCGATGTGGCAAAAAAATTGCCAACGCAAATAACGGGAACTATAATGCCGATTGACATGCATATGCGTGATAGTTGGATGTAGTATAACGCAGCACCGGTTTTTCGTGCTGAGTCATGAATAAACTGGTGCAATGATAGGAGGGATTATAAGTGGCTAGAGGTACTGTAACATTTAATCAAGACATCTGTAAAGGATGCGGACTGTGTGTCTCAGTTTGCCCGGTTAAGATTTTGGGCATGGATACGACGACAATTAATGCCAAGGGATATCATCCTACCACGATCATGGATAAAGAAAAGTGTATTGGTTGTGCCAATTGCGCTATTATTTGTCCAGACTCAGTTATTACGGTTGAGCGAAACTAGGGAGGTGAGCGTATGTCAAAAATTTTAATGAAGGGAAACGAAGCAATTGGCGCAGCGGCAATTAAAGCAGGCTGTGATGCCTTTTTCGGTTATCCAATTACGCCGCAAAATGAATTGCCAGAATACATGTCTAGAGAGCTTCCTAAAGCGGGCGGTGTTTTTGTGCAAGCCGAATCAGAAGTTGCCGCCATCAATATGGTTTATGGTGCAGCAGGTTCTGGGGCAAGGGTTATGACGTCGTCATCTTCACCCGGTATTGCACTTAAACAAGAGGGTATCTCTTATATCGCCGGCGCTGAATTGCCCTGTGTAATTGTCAGCATTGTACGTGGCGGTCCCGGGTTAGGCGGCATTCAGCCAGCGCAATCCGATTACAATCAGGCGACTAGAGGTGGTGGTAATGGCGACTACAAGTTATTGGTCTTTGCCCCAGCTAATTTACAGGAGATGGTCGATTTAATACAAGAATCATTTAATAAGGCCGACTATTATCGCAATCCGGTCATGATTTTGGCCGATGGCATGATTGGTCAAATGATGGAACCAATTGAGTTTAAGCCGGCACCGGCATTAGATTTGCCTGCTAAGGATTGGGCGACGACGGGCACCAAAGAAAAGCGCAAGCCAAATGTCATCAACTCACTATTTTTAAAGCCGGAAGAACTAGAGGTACACAATATTCACTTAACTGAGAAATATCAAACTATGAAAGAAGCCGAGCAGCGCTATGAAGCCTATAACTTAGCCGGCGCTGAAATCGTTTGTGTGGCCTATGGTACAACTTCGCGTATTGTTAAGAATGC
>PDWJ01007319.1_pt1 | contig 10180 bp, 2 predicted proteins | sample 1430881 | NCBI WGS metagenome assembly PDWJ01 (sample SAMN01162460, study PRJNA174530) | Oral metagenome, whole genome shotgun sequencing project. | biome: Marine environment; feature: Marine mammal; material: Swab sample of the gingival sulcus; isolation source: swab sample of gingival sulcus...
CCTCTGTGGCGACCGATGGGGATGGCGACAGCGCCAGCCACAGCGCAGCGATCAACATTGGCGGTGCCTTCCGCTTTACCGATGATGGCCCGGTGGCCGACAATACACCGCAAACGGAGGTGGACGAAGAAAGCCTTCGCGGTGGTGGCAATGCGACTGTGATGCAGAATATTGACGTTGATTATGGCGCGGATGACAGCTCTGTCGCTATTGGTTTTGCGAATGCGCAAACGGCGCTGAACGCGCTTGGTCTGAGTTCTGGCGGCACGGCGCTGACCTACAATGTGGCCACTGTCGGCGGGGTTGAAACCCTGACGGCGAGCGCCGGTGGGACCAGTGTCTTTACCGTGATCTTGGTGCAGCCGACTGCCGGGAACGGCAACACGCCGAGCTATACCTTTACCCAAACCGGGCCGCTTGATCATGCAGGTGGCGCGACCGAGCTGGATTTGCCCTTTGCTCTTGTCGCGACCGATCATGATGGTGATACGGTTGATATCACAGCCACCGTGCGGGTGACTGACGATGCGCCGGTGGCGGTGGATCAGGGCGAACAGACCCTTGTTGAGGGTGGCAACACCGTTGGCACGGCTCAGGGCGCGGCGAATCTGCTGAATGGGGATACCCCCGGGGCCGATGGCGCGCGGGTGCATCAGGTGCGCTATACCGATGAGACGGGCGCGCAACAAACTGCGGTCGTGCCGGGTGGTGGCAACAGCGGTCCGCTGGATACGCAGCATGGCATCCTGGTGGTAAACAGCGACGGCACCTGGAACTTTACTTCGGACCCGAACAGCAATCATCCCGCATCTGACGAAGTCAGCGATGACTTTGAATACAACCTGATTGACGGTGACGGGGATGTGTCCAACTGGGCCACACAGCCGATTACGGTGACAGATACGGAACCGTCAATGGGCACCCCGGACGACAGCACGCTGACCGAAGCGAGCCTGCCGGGCGGGACCAACCCGAACGCGTCGGCGCTGACGGCGACGGGCAGTCTGAACCTGACGCCGGGGGCCGATACGTTTGATACAAAACTCACCCTGCCGACCGAGACACGGAATACGGGCGGTGTGCCGCTGGAGTATGTCCTCAGCCCGGATGGCCACACCGTGACTGCATATGCGGGGCCGGGACGCGCCGCCAGCGACCGGGTTTACGTTGTGACCCTGACTGACCCGACGAATGCGAATGCAGGTTATGATTTCGAGCTGCTCAAACCGCTTGACCATAGCGGCAGTCCGATTGATCTGGTCTTTACCGCAACTACCGAAGATGCCGATGGCGATGAGACCTCGGGTAACTTTACGGTAAGGGTGGAAGACGATGTGCCGATTGCGACGCTGGCCGCCGCAGTGAACGAAGATGGCGCGGTGACGGTGAGTATCTCGGCGGATGCCACGCAGGCAGGCACAACCGCCACCAGCCCGGCAAATGGTACGGCGGTCATCAACTCTGATGGTACGGTGACCTATACGCCGAACGCGAATTTCAGCGGCACCGATACGTTTAGCGTCACCACCGACAGCGGTACGACCACGGTGACGGTGACGGTGAACCCGGTGTCGGATACGCCGACGGTTTCATTGCCGAGCGCAATCGACACGCCTGAGGATATTGCGGTTGCGCTTGGGCTGGCTGCTCCAGGGATCATAGATACCGACGGGCCGAGAACCGAGTTGATCGGGCCGATTGCGCTAAGCGGTTTCCCGGAAGGGGCGCAGTTGCTGGATGGCAGCGGTAATGTGCTGGCCACCGCTGATGCCACTGGCACGATCGACATCGTTCTCAGCGATCCAAACACCATGATAACCGGTGCGAGCGGCGATGTGCCCGCTATGACCGCTGCTGAGTTCGGGGTGCTTCAGGTCCGGCCCCCGGAACATCGGCATGAGAACTTTACCGTTAACATGTCGGTGACCAGCTACGAGGTCGACGCAAGCGGTACTCCACTGACCGGCGTGCCTGGTGCAACGGCGACCACGAGCGTGGCTGTTGATGTGCAGGCGGTGACCGATCCGGTCACACTGACCTTTGACGAAAACCAGACTGCGGCACAGCTCACGAATGTGATGGCCGTGACCTATAGTGGTCCGGGTGGGAATACCGTCGCGGATGTGACGCTTGGGGAAGATGACGCGGTTAACCTGCGTGAAATGCTGGAAATGTCGTATAACGACTTGGATGGCAGCGAAAACCGGAGCGTTTCGATCACCAACAACACGGGTGAGACCATTATGGTTGCGGGGAGTGCGTTGGCCGCGGGGGCAACGATCACGCTGACGCCGGTCAACAGTAACCTGTCTCAATCCACCGAAATTCTGGATGATATCAATATCTCGGGCGTTGGGGATTTTAGTGGTGACCTGAACGGCATCGTTGTTACGCTGTCGGCAACGGATACCGATGGTGACAGCCCGGGTGTGACACCTGCGACGGTCACGGACACGGTGACGCTGAACTTGCATGTGACGCCTGTGGGCGGTGACGTTCAGGTCAGTAATTCGGTCACGGATGAAGACACTGCTGTGAATTTTCTTGCTGGGGTGCAGGTGACGGATACCGGCGGCGGAAGCGAGGTGATCAAAACGGTGGCATTCACGGTCGATGGCGGCTGGGTGCTGAGCACGATCCCAACCTCGCCATCCGGTGGTGCGGTCTTTACCGTGACTCAATCCGGTAACAATTATGAGATCGAATTTACCGGGGGCACAGAGGCTCAGCGCGAAGCGGTGCTTGATCAGTTCGAAGTGACGCCGCCGCCGCATAGTTCGCTGGACAGGACCTTTAGTGTCGATGTGACGACCGAAGACACCAATATGGTGGGTGGCAGCAATGTGAGCAACGAGGTGACCGTCACGCGTGATATTACGGTTACGGTGAATCCGGTGGCCGAACAGGTGGGCAGCGATACCGCAGGCCCGGCGGGTTCGGATGTGACAATCAACGCTGATCACGCCTTTGCCAGAGATGGCAGTGAAAACACGTGGTATCTGCTTGGTGCTGAGGGCATGTTCGATCTGCATGACGGATGGGCCAACGAAGACAGCTCGGAAGAGACTTTTGCCCTCATCACCCCGCATTTTGACGAAGGCGAGACGGGTGGAACGGCTGTTGGCACCCAGTTCAGATGGACTGATGACGGGACGGTGCACACCGCGACTTATGGTGGCGTACCGATCGAGTTGCCCATGGATGCGCTGTCGACTCTGGAGTTCATGCCGCCGCTTGATGTTTCGGGCCGGTTCAGCTTTACCGTTGAGGCGAAAACCGTCGATGTGGATGAAGATACGGGCGATACGACCACTTCGACCGCGATCAGCGGTTCGGCAACTCTGACCACCGCTGATATTCTACCAACCGTGAGCACACCGGTCCTGCGGATAAATGGGCGTGCCATCGGGTATGAGGATACGCATATTCCGATTGTGGCTGCTCCGGCGAGTTCGGACCCGAATGAAACCTTTAACCTGCGGATTTCTGATATCCCGACCGGGGCGACGGTTTTCTACGATGGTGCCGAAATCACAGTGCCTGCCAGCGGGCAGATCACGATCACCGGTTTCGATCCGGCCGTTTCTCTGGAAATTCAGGCGCCGCCGCAACGCAACGAAACCATGAACCTGAAGCTTGCCTTGCAGACGGTGGAAGAGGTCACGATCAACGGTACTACCCATACCGTGCAATCGGGCTTTTCCAGCGATATGCCGCTTTCGATTCAGGTGAAAGGTGTGGCCGATGTGGTCGACATCGTTGCCGTGCCCAATGTGGCATATGAAGAGGCCGCGCTGGATGCAGACACGGATAACGTGCTGTTGTCAGAATTGATGACGTTCACTCGTGATGATGGAACTGACGGGTCTGAGGCCATGACGGTGCGCGTCACCGGATTGCCCGAAGGGTTTACCCTTCTGGGGGGGGCGATGCTGACCGGTTCGGCAACCGGTACGGACCGGATCTGGTCCGTGACCGAGGCGCAGCTGGCCACGGCCACGATCACTACGCCCGAAAACTTCAGCGGTGCGGTGACCTTCAACGTGGCCGGTGTGACCACGGAAAATGACGGGGATTCATTCACCGGCGTGGATGTACCGCTGACCTTTACGGTCAACCCAAGCCCCGAGGCCACCGTTACCACCAATCTCGAGATCGTCGAAGACGTGATGACGCCTCTCAATCTGGCCATTGTGCATCAGAATGGTGACGGGGACGAGCGCATTAGCGCGGTGCGGATCGCAGTGGCAGATGCCGCGACGGCGACCCACACGCTCTATTACGATGACGGTAGCGGATTGGTGCTTGTGAGCAGCCTGACTCCGGTGGGCGGGTATTATGAGCTGACCCCGGCGCAGGCCGCAACCCTTGAGATGCAGACGACCGGACATCTTGACGGGGCGATGACGCCATTTGATGTGGAGTACAGGATCATTGATGATGCCTATCAGGGCACAACCCATGGCCTGTTTACAGAGAGCGGCTGGCAAAACCATACTGTCAACGTGACTGCAGCGCCGGTGACTGATGACGTTACCCATACAATTGACAGTGTGGTGGGCACAGCCGGAACGACCACGGTTTCTGGCACCTCTTCTGCGACGCTTGATGCCCCGGATACGGTGACAGTACGGACCAACGTCTCCTCGCTCGACCATGATGGCAGCGAACATATCGTCCGTGTTCTGATCGAAAATGTTCCCGTTGGCGTGTTCGTCGATGGCGCTCAGCCGGTTAGCGCGAATTCGTGGTTACTGGTTCTGGACGGGAACGATGCGATCACGATTGACGATGCCGGTGGCGAATTTCTCGACATTGATTTCATCGTGACATCGACTGCGGTGAACAAGACGAATGAAGTGATCACCATCACGGCGCTTGTGCAGGACCGCGGCAATGATCCTACGTCCGAAGCAGCGGTGGAGGGTGGCACGACCAGCTGGACCCTGACCACGACCTTTGGCGGTGGGGATCCGGGTGAAGATCCTCCGGTGATCACTGATTGGGAATACACCGGTGCATCGGCAAACGAGGACGGGCCCTTTGCGCTGTCAACCATGATCGATGCCGAAGTTGCATCGCCCAGTACCAACCCCAATACGTTGTCGATTAAGATCACCGATATGCCGCCGGGGACACAGGTGACGGGCATGGTGGAAACGGTGATTGACGGAGAGTCTGTCTGGATCGCATCGGTGACAACCAATGCTGGTGATGATTCTGTTGCGGTGCAGGCCGCGCTTCAAAACCTGATGGACAGCATCATGATCACGCCGCCCGAACACGCCAATGACAACAATGCCGATCCCTTTACGATCAATGCGGTGCTGAGCACTTCGGTCGAGGGTGGCCTTTACGCGAATACGTCTATTCCGCCTGTTGATACAACCATCCCGGTTGTGCCGGTGACGGACCCGGCCACGCTGACAATTGGTGTTGGTCCGACCGATGACGATGGTGTGATCCATGAATCCGAGCAAGATATCCCGATCCGTATCAGCGTTACCAATCTCGAGGATGCCCCGAATGCAACGGTTATTGGCAATGCGGTCTATGTTCAGCTTTCCTCGGCTGAGGGGCTGGCCAGCGGTGTGCTGACCGATGGCACGAATCCTTATACGCCCCAGAGTGTGGCCGGGGTGCCGGGCGTGCCGGATGGCGATTACTATGTCATCGAAAATGTGAATATCGGCGATGATCTGGATCTGACCTTTACCCCGAATAGCATGACCTCGGGGACACTGACGGTGGACAGCTATGTCGTGAATCAGGAAACCGGTGCGAGCAACATCGAAACCACACACGACACGACGGCCATCGAAGTCGAGATCGCCAATAACGGTGTGACGATTGTGGCGAATGGAGCCACCGGAAATGAGGCCCCGAACAGTGATCCTGACGCGGCGATTGAGGTCACGGGCCTGAGTGTGACACTCAATGACCCCGACAGCGAAGAGATCAATGCGATCCTGTTGACAGGTGTGCCGAGCGGATTCCTCGTCTATACCGGAGATAACGCGGCAGACGCGACGACTTCTGAACTGTCCAGCAACGCAGGTGGCGGGGCTCTGAATACTTGGGTTCTGTCGGGTGAGGGAGAGGCTCTTCCCAATTATATTGCCATCTTGCCACCGCGTGGCTGGAGCGGGACGCTGAGCGGGATGGAAATCGTGACCATTTCCGGTGAAACCGGGCTGAGTGTTGAAAGGACCGATTCAGCCCCCTTCGGCAATTTCGTGGTCAACCCGGTGGCCGATGGCGTCATCGCGGGGAACTCAACCAGCTTTGGCAACGAAAATGACATCGTGCCGCTGAACCTGAATGTTCTGATGTTTAATCCGGGGGATGCCTCGGTTGTTGGTGCGCCGGATGAACATCAGGAAACTGCAACCATCACCCTGAGCGGCGTCGGACCAAACGCGGTATTCTATATCGGCAATACCGAGATCACCACGGGTATCACTTACGACGCTGGCACGGGCAACTATATAATCGAAGGGCTGAGTCAGAGTGATCTGGATACGCTGGGTGTGCGGCAAGAGATTGCCAATTACGTTGATCAGGATGGTGTCGAGGCCGGGCTTCAGATCGGCTTCTCTGTGACGACGCAGGACGGAACCAGTGTGTCCGCGCCCGGCACCGGCACCGTGACGCTGACCATTCAACCGCAACTGCCGACCAATAGTGACGATAACCTGATCTGGACCGGTGACGTGATTGATGGGCTTAATGGTGATGACACCATATCCTTGCAGCCCGGAGATTCGCTGACTGGTGCCGAGTTGATGGCGGAGCTTGAGAATATCGAGACCATTGAAATGGGTGTGAATGGTGTAAACAATATCTCCAACCTCAGCGCGCAGAATGTGCGGTTCCTGACCGACGGTGATAACACGCTGACCATCAACGGTACGGCGGACGATCAACTCTTGCTGACAAGCGAATGGACCCACAATGGCGGTGGCAATTATAGCGCGACCGTCACGCAGGGGGGTGCCACGGCCAATGTGACCCTGAACGTTACCGGCGATGTCGTGGTTTCGCAGGTTCTGCCGCCACCGCCCATGGCACCGCTCAATATGGCGCTGGCAAGCCCTCTGGGTCTGAAAATGTTGGATCATCTGGAAGAGTCGAAAGAGAAAGCGGATGAAACGGATATCGGCAATCTGGCTCTTGGCGATGTCCTGAGCACATCTTCTGACGATGGTCTTGGCAAGCTGCTTCCGGGTGGAGAGAACGCCCCCGTGGCTCCGGTCGCATCGGAGGACAGTTCGGTTCTGGCCCCGGTTGAACCGATTTCTCCGTGGGAGGATGATCTGTCAGGCTCGGTGATTTCGGAGGTCTGATGCAGGCGGAGGCACAGCAAGCTGAGGCATGGGTCGAGGCCGTTATTCGGGTGGCCGGACATTACCGCATTGCGGTTTCGCCCGAGCAAATCCGGGTTGATGCCTCTTGGGCCGGGGCCGAAAAGCAGGTGGGCCGCATGGCCCGCACTGCGGGTTTGCAAGTGCAGGAAATTGCCGCAAGGGGGCTGGCGCGCGCGCGTCTGCCCTTGGTGGCTGAGTTCAAGGACGGCACCGTCGGTGTCATTGAGACCGAGAGCGAAAGCGGCTTTGGCATTGCCTTGAGTGGCGATGGCGGGCTGCAGACGCCGATGCCACGCGATGAGGTCAGGGCCAGCCTCAAACGTCTGTTTGTCATGCGTCCGGCGGCCGAAACCCCGGATCGGCGCATTGACGATTATATTGCGCCTTATCGCCCTGACTGGCTGCGTCGGATCGTGTTGGCCGATATGGCACCCTATCGCGCGGTCATGGTGGCAGCGCTTTTGACTAATGTGCTGGCGCTGGCGGGAATTCTGTTTTCGATGCAGGTCTATGATCGGGTGGTGCCGGGGCAATCCTATCACACGCTTTATGTGCTGTTCGGTGGGGTGATGATGGCCACTTTCTTTGGCTTTTTGATCCGCATCCTGCGCAACCGAATTACCGACAGCGTGGGCAAGACCGCCGATCTGCGCATGTCGGATCGGGTGTTTGGTCATGCGCTGCGGGTGCGTGCGACCGCTCGCCCGCGTGCGACAGGGGTGTTCATAAGTCAGGTGCGCGAATTGGAAAGCGTGCGCGACATGCTGACGTCGACCACGGTGGCGGCGATTGCGGATGTGCCGTTTTTCCTGCTGTTTTGCGTATTGTTTTATTATATCGCCGGGGATCTGGTGTGGATTCCGGCAATTGCGGCGGTGTTGCTGATCCTGCCCGGGCTTCTGGCGCAAAAACGGCTGCGGCGGTTGGCAGAGGCGAATATGCGTGAAAGCACCCTGCGCAGCGCCATGCTGGTCGAGGCTATTCAGGGCCTTGACGACATCAAGAGCCTTCAGGCCGAAAGCCGGTTTCAGACCCATTGGAACCACTATAACGAACAGACCGCCACGTCCTCTATGGCGGCTGTCTTCGCGCATGATTGCGCCGCTGGGGTCGGTTACGCAGATTCTGAACCGCTGGCAACAGGCCAAGGTCGGGCGCGCTGCGCTGGATCGGTTGATGGCTCTGCCCGTTGACGTTCCTGAAGCAGCGCGCAAGGTCCACAAGCCGGTGATTGAGGGCAAGTTCACGCTCAAGGATGCCGTGTTTGGCCATGATCCGCAGGTTCCGGTTCTCAAGGTTGGGGCGCTTGAAATTGCGCCGGGCGAACGAATCGCCATTCTGGGGCGCAACGGGGCGGGCAAGTCCACTTTGCTGGCGGCTCTTTCGGGCCTGCTTGAGCCGATTTCGGGCGAAGTGCGGGTTGATGATATATCCATGGGTTTTGTCGATCCGGCCGATCTGCGCCGCGACATCGGTTTCATGGGGCAAAACGCACGCCTCTTTCACGGCAGCCTGCGTGAGAACCTGACATTGGGTAATGCGCGGGCCAGCGATGAACATATATTCGGAGTCTTGCAAAGCCTTGGCGCGGCCGAATTCGTGCAGCGGCTGGAAAAGGGGCTTGATCATCAGGTGCAGGAGGGTGGCCTCGGGCTTTCCGGCGGACAGAAACAAAGCCTGCTTCTGGCGCGGCTCTTGCTGCGGGCCCCCAATGTGATCTTGCTTGATGAGCCTACTGCATCGCTTGATGAAACCGCAGAGGCAGAGGTTATCGACTATCTGGCGGAGCTGGAGGCCGGGATTGGTGTGATCGTGGCGACGCACCGTCCGGCGGTATTGCGGTTGGTGGATCGTCTGATCGTGGTGCATAATGGTGCTATCGCCCTTGACGGCCCGCGGGACGATGTTTTGGCGCGGCTCAAGGGGGGGCAGCAGGGCGCATGACAGTAGGATTACCTCCAGAAGAACGCCTGAGCGCACGGTTCGAACGGCGCCTTGTCTGGCTGTTTGGGTTTATGCTGGCGGCGTTTCTCGCCTGGGCCTGGACTTTTGAGTTGGTCGAGGTGTCCAGCGGTCAGGGTAAGGTTGTGCCAAGCTCGCGTGAGCAGGTGGTCCAGTCGCTTGAGGGTGGTATTCTGGCGGCTCTGGATGTGCGTGAGGGCGATGTTGTGACCGCCGGTCAGATGCTTGCTCGGCTCGACCCGACGCGGTCTGCCTCAAATGTCGACGAGGCGGCAGCGCGCTATCACGCAGCGCTGGCACGGAGTGCCCGATTGCGGGCTGAGATTGAAGGGGCGGACAGCGTGGCTTTTCCCAAGGTGCTACAAGGGGATGATTTTGCCGACCTGCGCGCCACGGAGCGCGCATTGTTTGCCGCCCGCCGAACCAGCTTTGATGAATCCGTGGCGGGGCTGACCGCCGGGCTGAAACTGCTGCGCGAAGAGATCAAAATCAACGAGAGCCTGCAAAGCGCCGGCGCGGTCAGTCGCGTCGACCTGATTCGCCTGCGCCGCGAGGCGGTGACGACCGAGCTTGAAATCTCGCGCCTCAAGGCGGATCAGCGGGTGCGCGCCAGCGAGGAATTGCAAAAAGCCAATGCTGAAGCCGAAGTTCAGAAATCAATCATGCGTGGCCGCACGGATCAGCTTGATCGCCTGAACTTTCGTGCGCCGATGCGCGGAGTGGTCAAGGAAATCGCTGTGACCACCATCGGCGGGGTGATTCCGCCGGGTGGGCAATTGATGACCATCGTGCCGATGGACGATAAGCTGTTGATTGAGGCGCGGATTTCGCCCCGTGATATCGCCTTTATC
>PDWJ01005633.1_pt1 | contig 10177 bp, 10 predicted proteins | sample 1430881 | NCBI WGS metagenome assembly PDWJ01 (sample SAMN01162460, study PRJNA174530) | Oral metagenome, whole genome shotgun sequencing project. | biome: Marine environment; feature: Marine mammal; material: Swab sample of the gingival sulcus; isolation source: swab sample of gingival sulcus...
AATAGACAGGCCAGACAATACGAAGCTGATTGTAGCTCTCCTTGGGTACCGGAAGCTCCGAATCCACAATCTGCCGCACCATTTCCATTACTTCGTTTGGCGAAGGGTGCAGAAAATATGAAGAAGACTGAGCCACCGCCTTCGGTGCATCTTGCCCTTGTGCTGCTCTTTCAGACGGAGTATTGGTATTTTTTCTCTGAGAAGAAAGACGCACTTTCTGAGATACAGCGACCTCTTCAGATCCGCCATCACCAAAAAAGCGTTGCTGGCGTCCCATCGCATAATAAACGAGAAGCAATCCTGCAAATACAAGGACAATAAGTATAATAATATCTTGTCTTCTCTTTATTTTATCAACGACGAGATTTTTCATAGATGCTCCATACGATAAACAACTCCCAGATCTTCGTTATTCATCTTCTCCGATTTGAGAAAAAGCCGCTTAGAAAAGCTCTACATCACCTCTTCCTCTTTTTCCTTCCAGATGACAGCACCAAGACCGGACAGTTTTTCCACCAAACGTTCATAACCTCGTTCAAGATGATAAATCCTTGAAATTTCTGTTCGTCCAGAAGCCGCAAGACCAGCAATCACCAACGAAGAACTGGCCCGTAAATCAGTGGCCATCACCTTTGCTCCGGCAAGACCCATCGTTCCGGTAACAAACGCAGTATTCCCATCTATACGGATTACGGCACCAAGTCTTTGTAATTCAGCAACATGCATGAATCGGTTCTCAAAGATGGTTTCTTTAATGATACTTTCGTTATCTGCAAGAGTCATCAAGGCCATAAACTGAGCCTGAAGATCCGTTGGATAGCCAGGATAAGGTCGAGTTATAATATCCACGCTGCCAAGTTTTTTGCCCAAAACAGGCGGCCTGACCGTCACCGTAGTCTTGCCCTCTTCAATCACAAGACCTGCGGCACGCAATTTTTCAAGTAAGGCCAAAAGATGGCCAGGATTACAATGGGTAATGGTGCCTTCCCCACCGGTGGCAGCAATGGCGAGAAGATAGGTTCCGGCCTCAATACGATCCGGGATAATCGCACAATCAGCGGGACGTAACTGAGAAACGCCGTGAATAATCAAGACATCACTTTCTCGGCCCTCAATTTGTGCCCCCATACCGATCAGCATATCAACAAGATTGGTGATCTCAGGCTCTTTGGCAGCATTTTTCAATACCGTTGTGCCTTCAGCAAGAACCGCAGCCATGACAAGGTTCTCGGTGGCGGTTACCGACGGTACCGTCAAGTAGATCTCAGCGCCTTGCAATCTCTTTGTCGTGGTAACATCAACATAACCATTCTCCAAACGGCACCTCGCCCCAAGCTGTTTCAAGCCCTTGATATGAAGCTCAATAGGCCGTGCGCCAATGGCGCAACCCCCGGGAAGTGACACCCTGGCTGCGCCTAACCTGGCAGCAAGCGGACCAAGTACCAAAACCGAAGCCCGCATAGTCTTTACCAGCTCGTACGGAGCCTCGCCATGGTGAAGCTTGGTGGTATCCACAGTAACGACATCGCCATCCCAACGATATTCTACCCCGAGATGACCCATTAATTTCAGCATAGTTCGGGTATCTCGTAAGTCGGGAACATTACGAAGTACATGAACTCCGGGTGCCAGTAAGGTCGCTGCAATAAGCGGCAGGGCAGCATTTTTGGCACCGCTGATAGGCACCTCTCCCTGTAATTTTTTTCCACCCTCAATGACAAGTTTATCCATGACTCTCCTTTTGGTCACCTATTCAATAACCGCATGCAAGACCCGGTCACACCCCGCATAATCCTGTAGTATTTCCACCGTGGTAAACCTACTTTCTTCTCCAGGAATATCACCAAGAAACAACTTGCGCACTGCTGCCCCCTGGTCCCAGCCAATCTCCATAAAGACCTGGCCACCGGAGACAAGCAGAGAGGGAAGCACCCTTCTGATCTGCCGAATATACTGCATCCCCTCGACACCACCATCAAGGGCCAAGCGAGGCTCATACCGAACAACTTCAGGCTGCATTTCACCGGCAAGGGCTGTGCTGCTCACATAGGGAGGGTTCGTAACCACCAGAGCAAAGGATTTTTTGGAGGCAAAAGAAGAACAAAGATCGGCACAGAGCGGAATAACCTGCTCGGCGACATCATGTTGGGCAGCATTTCGCTGAGTAATAGCCAAGGCCTTTTCTGAAATATCAACGGCCAGAATCTGGCGGTGCAGCTCACGAGCCAAGACAACGGCAATCACCCCGCTACCGCAACATAAATCAACAATCTTCCCCGAAGAAAGAGGTCTCTCAACAACTGCTTTCAAGACCATTTCCAATAAAAATTCTGTTTCCGGCCTTGGGATAAGAACATCAGAGGTTACCGTAAACGGCAAAGACCAAAACTCTCGTTCTCCAAGAATATAGGCCAAAGGCTCCCGTTTTACTCTCCGGGCAACAAGAACCCTAAACTGCGCTGCGTCTGCATCACTCACGTCCTCTTCAGCAGCAAGCAACAATGCGGTACGGCTTTTTTTTACAACATGGCCAAGCAAGAAAAAAACATCAGTGGTAGGTTCAGAAATACCGGCATCCCTCAGAACCCGGTCGCCGTATCGTAAGAGTTCCCCAACACGCATCGACTACTGTAATTTTTTCAGTTTTTCTGTCTGGTCGTGGGTAACAAGTGGGAAAATAATATCTTCCAGCTTGCCATTCATGATCTGATCAAGCCGATACAAGGTCAGGTTAATTCTATGGTCTGTGATACGACCCTGGGGGAAATTATAAGTCCTGATCCTCTCGCTACGATCCCCAGACCCTACCTGGCTCCTGCGATCCTGAGAGATTTTATCCTGACGTTCCTGTTCCATCTGATCAAAAAGCCGGGCACGAAGCACAGTGAGCGCCTTGGCCTTGTTCTTATGCTGCGATTTCTCGTCCTGACAGGTGACGACCAGACCCGTGGGTACATGGGTGATCCGTACCGCAGAATCGGTAGTATTAACGCTCTGACCACCAGGTCCCGAAGAACGATACACATCGATCTTGAGTTCATTCATATCAATATCAAGCTCTATTTCATCGGCCTCGGGCAATACCGCCACCGTCACCGCCGAGGTATGAATACGCCCTTGGGTCTCGGTCTCTGGAACCCGCTGCACCCGGTGTACCCCTCGCTCATATTTCAACTTGGAATACACCTGGTCGCCACGAACCATCGCAATGATCTCCTTAAAACCACCGATTCCAAGAGGATTGGAACTCATGATCTCCACCTTCCAGCCAGAGGACTCAGCATATCTGCTGTACATACGAAACAGATCACCGACAAAAAGGGCTGCCTCATCACCGCCGGTACCAGCTCGAATCTCCAAAAAGATGTTTTTCTCATCATTGGGATCTTTGGGCAGCAGCAACATCTTGATATCAGTATCGAGCTGAGCCTCCTGAGCGACAAGCTCTTCCAACTCCGCTTGCGCCAGCTCCTTGAGTTCATCATCTTCGTCTTCGTCTTTGAGCAAGGCCTTATTCTCGGCAATATCTTCCTGAACACGTTGCCGCTTTGTGTATAACTCCTGTAATTTGGAGAGCTGCCCATGCTCTCGAACAACTTTCTGGTACTCCTGCTGGTTATGAACCAGCTCAGGATCAGACATTCGTCCTTCAAGTTCTGTCAACTTATCCTGGAGTGCTTCAATTTTTCCAATCATGATTGTATCACGGTAAAAAAGAACCCGCAGCAACACCAAGGTGTTATCACGAGACCATAAAAAAAATCCACAGCCATGCCGGGCATCGCTGTGGATCAAATCAGGGAGATCAGCACCCGGCAAACCGGGAAAGCGTCAAGATCAGGCGTTGTTCTGCTGCTCCTTTTTGGCATAATGCTTGGCATAGCGTTTCTTAAACTTCTCAATCCGACCCGCAGTATCTACCAGTTTTTGTTTCCCGGTAAAAAACGGATGGCAGGCTGAACAGATTTCAACCTTCATTTCATCGGCAACAGAACCAAGTTCAAACTCAGCACCACAGGCACAACTTGCCTTAATCTGCTTATATTCTGGATGGATATCGCTTTTCATGATTTCTTCTTCCTCTCAAAGAGTCAACATAATGCTTTTTACTGCGAACAAGTCAAATACAAAACATGCCATTATAGCCAAAATTTTAAGCTTTTCAATAAAAAAAATTGAAACCAGACAGAGCAGACTATAACTACCAGTTCTCTCTCTTTTAAGCTGTCAAATCAACCATTCATCGAATCAAGAAAATCCTGATTGGTTTTCTGGTGTTTTAGTTTATCGGCCAGAAAATCCATACAATCTGCCGGATTCATTGAATTGAGCAATTTGCGCAGTATCCAGATCCGATTGAGGACATCTGGTTTAAGGAGTAGATCTTCTTTCCGAGTACCAGACCGCTTGATATCAATGGCCGGGAAGATACGCTTATCGGCCATTTTCCGGTCAAGAATCAGTTCCATATTCCCTGTGCCCTTAAACTCTTCGAAGATCACCTCATCCATACGACTACCAGTCTCAATAAGGGCTGTTGCCAAAATAGTAAGACTGCCACCTTCTTCGATATTCCGGGCAGCACCGAAGAATCTCTTCGGCCGATGCAGAGCATTGGCCTCAACACCACCGGAAAGAATCTTTCCACTCGCAGGTGTCACCGTATTATAGGCCCTGGCAAGCCGGGTTATACTGTCAAGTAAAATGACCACGTCCTTTTTATGTTCTACCAGCCTCTTGGCCTTCTCAATGACCATCTCGGCCACCTGAATATGGCGCTGGGGTGGTTCATCAAAGGTCGAACTCACCACCTCGGCAGCCTTAACGGTACGACTCATTTCGGTCACCTCTTCAGGTCGTTCGTCAATGAGCAGTACGATAAGATAGACCTCTTTATGGTTACGCACGATGGAATTGGCAATTTTCTGCATCAACACCGTCTTTCCTGTTCGTGGCGGTGCCACCAACAAACCACGCTGCCCTTTTCCAATGGGGGCAAACATATCCATAATTCGCATGGAATAGTTGTCGGGCTGCCATTCCAGTTCGAGTTTTTCGTTGGGATGCAACGGGGTCAGGTTCGCAAACAAGGTCTTTTGCTTTACCGCTTCCGGGGGATCAAAGTTAACACTCTCTACCTTCAACAAGGCAAAATAGCGTTCCCCCTCTTTGGGAGCACGAACCAGACCATCAACCACATCTCCGGTACGCAGGTTAAGGCGGCGAATCTGGGAGGGAGAGACATAAATATCATCAGGACCGGGAAGATAGTTATAATCAGGGGCCCGCAGAAAACCAAAACCATCAGGCAAGATTTCCAAAACGCCACTGCCCCGCATCTTGCCGTCTTTATCAGCCTGGGCTTGCAGCAACGCAAAAATCAACTCCTGCTTGCGCATGGTACTAAAGCCCTCAACCTTATACTCCCGGGCAATTTTAACCAATTCACCGATTTTTTTACTCTTCAACTCCGCCAGGTTCATTCCTTGATTTCTCCTCTTCAGACAATAGACGGGATTATGATTATTTTCAGAGCCCCTGCGATACTCCCCCAAATAACGTTGAGGATGCCTCGTCACATCACACAAACAAGTGCGAGAACGAAAGCTAAAATAAAATTAAAAGCAAAAGACGCTGAAACAAGATTATGCAAATTTTTAGAAAAATGAGATAGATAATTGACTTGTCATACCTATTTTAAGGCCAACAACATTACACGAAAATAATACAGCGTATATTCCGTCGGGATTTTTTACAATGCGAGATGATTAGGACATCCCCAAACAACACTCAGGAAAATGCAACACGAAAAAACAACCAAATCTATAAAAAGGCGAGACTCCTTTTTTATTTCTGACGTTCTTATACGCAGTCAACGCAGCACTGTCAAGTTTTTTAACCCAATTATATACACAGTTTTTTTGTTTGACCCTGTACAACAAGCTGCCGCACCACAGCCACGACCTGCAACACTGTTGCCGCCCAGGTGCCCGAATTATCAATGACGAAATCAGCTTGTGCCGCCTTTTCTTCGCCAGACATTTGGAGACCGAGAAGATTCTCCACCTGTTTTTCAGAAACACCATCACGGGCTGCAGCCCGCTGAATACAAACGGTTTCCGGGGCATAGACCACCACAACAGCATCAAAATTTTCAGTCCATCCCTTTTCATAAAGTAACGGGATCTCGGCAAGCAAGCAGCCAGCCGTTTCGTCTTTCGCCTGCAAAACCTCAACTATCTGGTGACGCACCAGGGGATGTAAGATATTTTCGAGCGTATCACGTACCTCGGAAGAATCAACAAGGGCCTCACGTAATTTTTTCCGGGTAATCCGGCCATCTTCTGCAATAAAACGCTCGCCCCAGGTGGCACGAACCTGTTGCCAGCCAGGTTGCTGCGGCTCAAGAAGTTGTTTGCACAAAGCATCAGCATCAATGATCCCCGCACCAAGGCTCTCAGCCAACAAAGCAAGCACACAACTCTTTCCGGCTCCAATGGGACCTGTCAAAGCAAGATTCATTGCAACACCCCCTCCTTCTGGCAGACTTCAGGGAAGAGTTTACTGGCTACCAAAGCAAAATCAGACCAGAGAGGGGCAGTAAAAATCAGCCGCCTGCCTGAAACCGGATGAACAAAACGTAACCGCCAGGCATGAAGCATCTGACGGCCAAACAACGAAGTATCTTTTTTCTTTCCATATACCTCATCACCGGCAACCGGACACCCCAAATGAGCCATGTGAACCCGAATCTGATGGGTACGCCCGGTCTCAATATGCACCAGAACAAGACTATAGCCTTCATTCTCGCCAAGCACCTTCCACCGGGTTGCTGCATACTTGCCGCCAACATCACGCACCGCCATTTTCTGACGGTTCACGGGATGCCTTCCTATAGCCGCAACCAATCGCCCCTCAGCTTTAGGCAAGGCTCCATGAACAAGTGCGACATAATCTTTTGCAACGTCACGCTCCTTGAACATATTCACAAGACGCTGGTGACTTGCAGCATTACGGGCAACGACCATAATCCCGGAAGTATCTTTATCAAGACGATGTACAATACCCGGACGTAAACGATCACCCACCATATCAAGGCCTGCAAAATGATAGAGCAAACCGTGAACTAACGTACCATTTTGATTACCACTACCGGGATGCACCACCAAACCAGGAGGTTTAGCGAGTACTATAAGATGCTCATCTTCAAAAAGAATGGGGAAATCAATTTTTTCTGGATGCAACACAACAGGGGGTTCCTGCTCTTTACAGCTCCCACTTACCTGCTGGCCTCGTTTAAGTCGATAGCTGCTTTTCGAGGCTTTACCATCAACCAGGAAGGCACCATCACGGATCGAAGCAATGATTTTTGCTCGAGAATACTGGGGAAAATAATGGCCAAGAAAATGGTCTAGACGAAGCCCTGCTGACTGGGAGTCAACCGTGGCAGTAAAAAGACAATCCGAATCTGTCATTGTTGGGAAAATCAAACTCCGTGCTGGTCACAAAGCAACCAAGTACCAAAAGAGGTATACACGACCTGTTTTTCAGGCAAAAATAGTATCAATACGATGGGCAACCTTGGCTTCATCAATCTGTTGCGCCAGAGAAAGCTCTTTTACCAATAACCCTTTGGCAGTATCCAACATTTTCTTTTCCCCATAGGAAAGATCTTTATCGACACTGAGCAGAAAAAGATCCCGCAACACCTCGGCAACCTCATACACCGAACCAGTTTTTATCTTTTCCATATAATCCCGATAACGACGATTCCAGGTCTGGGTACCAACCTCTTCGGGACGATCTTCGAGAATATGAATAACCTCATCGACCTGACTGCCAGAAACAATAGCCCGTAAGCCAACATTTTCACTGCTGTCAGTAGGAATCATAATGGTCATACCGTTTTCAAGAATTTCCAACACATAAAAGGTATGATCGACACCGGCCACTGACTGGGTCTCGATTGCCTTGATAACACCAACTCCATGGGCTGGATACACAGCCATATCACCTTCTGAGAACACGACCTTCTCCTCTATAGGAAAATTCTTTCCCGCCAACGGCACCAAAGGCCTACGGGATATCTTTGCCGGATAAGAACACAACGGCAAAAGCAATGGCTCACAAACATCGCCACGCTCACACAAAGAAAGGAACCACTTTTTCAAGCGATGAGAAGAATATTATAGCACACTTAAGCAAATTACGCCCCTACTTTTGCAACAAACATCGTCATAGAGATGCACAAGAAGCCGCAGCCTCGGCAAAGAAGAACCACTATTTTATACTATTCAGAAAGGACATCGCCCGGGCAGGCCCTTTTTCAACGAAGAAATCAAGCCCCTCATCAATGGCAGCTTGCCGCTCAACGAGAAGATCTCTTTGCACTGCATCCATTGTGCCAAGGACATAAGAGGTCACAGGAACATCGGGATGCACCTCGCCCTGACCGGGTCGGCCTATGCCTATCTTTAACCGATAAAAATCACTGGTCCCCAGGCTCTGCACCAAAGAACGAATACCATTATGCCCTCCGGCACCACCTCCTTTGACCAATTTCAAACGACCAGGAGCCATATCCAGGTCATCATGAACCACAATAATACTGCTCGAAGGAATTTTATAAAAAGTAACCAAAGGAGCCACAGACTGGCCGCTTCGATTCATAAAGGTCTGAGGCTTTAACAATATAAGATTGATACCCCAGCGCTTCTCTCGACAAAAAAGCCCCTGCCATTTCTCGCTCCCAAGCGGCATTCCCCAACGCTCGGCCAGCGCATCAACCACCAGAAAACCAACATTATGTCGGGTATCATTATATTTTGCTCCAGGGTTACCCAGGCCAACAATCAACAGATTATCAAGGCTCATCTCTCTCTGCTCTTTTTATGATGAGCGTACTGCTCATTCGGAATATTCGCCTACAACCACAAAAAAAATCCGGAAAGAAAAAATTCTTTCCGGATTCATATTACAAAGATCCGAGACTGTTTGTAGGCCAAGAATTACTTTACAACGCTTACGCACACTGCATCAGCAGGAGAAAGCAACTCCACATTCTCAGGAAGAGCTATAGCAGAAAAGGTCAACTCATCACCAATATTAAGCGCCGTCACATCAAGAGTGCAACCATTGGGAATATCCAAGGGACGCCCCTTCAAAACAACATTGGCCGAGCCGATGGTCAACACACCACCAAGATCAACGCCCCTGGCCTTGCCAGTGTATTCTACAGGAACCTCAAAACGCTGCGCCTTCTCGAGATCAATCTCGCAAAAATCAGCATGGATCAAGGTATCGGTAACAGGATCTGCCTGAACATCTTTTATCACAACATGCTTTTGCGATCCATCATCAACATTCAAGGTTACCACACAGTTATGACGATACACCTCAAGAAGGGTCGCCATAAGGGTCTTGGAATCCATTTGCAATGCCTGGGCATCCTTGCCTTTTCCGTAAACTACCGCTGGGGTCTGTCCCTTGTCACGAAGACGACGCATAGCACCTTTACCGGTCTCTGTTCTCACAGATGCAGCCATATCTACCTGAAGCATAATCTCTCCTCCATACATCGCTCGGTAGTACTGCGCATACACGCAACGCCGACGACGAATAGCTCAATAATCGTATTTTTTATTCTCATTTCAGGCCGGCTCGACGTTACACAAACAGCGAACTGACCGAATCTTCATTATGTATTCTGCGAATGGCATCCGCCAGTAATGCTGACACTGACAGTACCTTAATTTTTTTACAGTCTTGCGCTTCTTTCCGAAGCGGAATTGAGTTTGTAACCACCAGAGATTTAATCTCCGATTTTGTAATCCGCTCAATCGCAGGCCCGGAAAGCACAGGATGGGTACAACAGGCATGAACCTCTTTGGCTCCATGATCCAAAAGAGTCTGTGCCCCGCTACACAGGGTTCCTGCGGTATCAACCATATCATCCATCAACACGGCAACCTTACCCCGCACATCACCAATGACATGCATCGCCTCACATTCATTGGGGCGATCACGCCGTTTATCAATAATCGCCAATCCAGTATTAAGACGTTTCGCAAAAGCACGGGTACGCTCGACCCCTCCCGCATCTGGAGAGACCATGATAACATCTTCAAATTCCTTGGTGATATACTCCAGAATAACCGGAGCAGCATAGAGATGATCC
>PDWJ01010894.1_pt1 | contig 10177 bp, 10 predicted proteins | sample 1430881 | NCBI WGS metagenome assembly PDWJ01 (sample SAMN01162460, study PRJNA174530) | Oral metagenome, whole genome shotgun sequencing project. | biome: Marine environment; feature: Marine mammal; material: Swab sample of the gingival sulcus; isolation source: swab sample of gingival sulcus...
GAAACAAGGTGGTCATCCTTGGGCGGATATGACGGTGTTTAGCTTCCATCCTGTCAAGACACTAACAACAGGTGAAGGTGGTATGCTGGTCACGGATAACGATCATTATGCCCAAAAAGCACGGCTGTTGAGAATGCATGGGATGTCCCGCGAATTGGCTTCTTTCCAGGGTTTGGGTTCTGACGACCCTTTCTTGGAAGAAAAAGGACCGTGGTATTATGAAATGCATGAGTTGGGCTACAATTTCCGAATCACGGATATCCAGTGTGCCTTGGGTTCCAGTCAACTGGAACGCCTCCCGGAATTTGTCGCCCGGCGCCAAGAAATTGTTGCCCGTTATAACGAAGCTTTTTCTCGTATCCCCTGGATTGAGACTCCTGCTGTGCGTTCCCCCGAGGACAGGGAGCTAGTTTCTTGGCACCTCTACACGGTTCAAATCGACTTTGGAGTTCTTGGCATGACGCGCACGAAGGTCATGGAGACCCTCCGAAGTAAAGGTGTGGGGACACAAGTTCTCTACATCCCAGTATACCTGCAGCCATACTACCGCGCTGCCTACGGCTATGGTCAGGGCAAATGTCCACACGCAGAAAACTACTACACCCGTGCCCTGAGCCTTCCCCTCTACCCGGCCATGAGTGACGGCGATGTAGAAAAAGTCATTTCGGAAGTGCGTTGTTTTCCGCTCTAGATGTCATTTTCAGTTGAGTATTTTAACAAACTGACAATTTTTTTTCGTAAGCCTTATGTCTCCGTCTGTTCTTATCCAGTGTCGCAGCGCATCTACTCGTCTGCCTGGAAAAGCTTTATTGCCCGTTAGGGGGATGCCGGCAGTTGTTCTATGTGCCAAACGAGCTGCGAATACTGGCCTCGATGTCAAGATCCTGACGAGCAATGATCCCAGTGATGATGTTTTATGTGAAACACTTGATAAGCATAGCGTTCCCTATTTTAGGGGGAGTCTCGAAGATGTTTTGGATCGATTTTGTAGTGCGTTAGACAACCATCCTGAAGATACGCTTGTAGTTCGCCTGACAGCCGATAATTTGTTCGTGGACGGGGCACTTATTGAAGAATCCCTGCAAACTTTTCAAAAAGACAACAAAAGGCATTACCTGAGCCTCCATCCTCCCATCCTTACAGGAACTCCATATGGCCTCAGTCTTGAGATTTTTTCGATCTCAGCACTAAGGGCTGCAAATAAGGCTGCAACTTGTGATAGCGACAGGGAACATGTTACTCCATGGATTGTGCGTAAATATGGTGTCCAAACATATCGTCCAGCGGATTTGAGATCAAACCAAGGACATCTTCGTTGCACGATGGATTCATGGGGAGATTATCAGCGAATACTCAAAATATTTCGAAAAACATCAAATCCCGTTTTGGCGACATGGCAAGAACTATGCGAACACCTGCATGCCATTTCTCCACATTATGGCGTTCCTGGCGTTATAAAGAACGGCATGAGTATAGGAACTTTATCTATGGGCACAGCTCAAATTGGCTTGTCATATGGTATCAAAAATACAGAGGGGGAACTTCCCTCTGTCAAAGCAAAAGAACTGGTGGTTCGCGCTATAGATCACGGCATAACTCATTTCGATTGTGCCTCTGCCTACGGAGTGGCGGAGCGACGTCTGGGAAACATTCTTTCAAAAGACTACCATTCCAGAGCTGTAGTCACTACAAAACTCTCACCCCTTGCAAATCTTCCCGAGAAGATGGGAGAGAAGGAAATAACGGCTTTTGTTGAGAGTAGTGTATATCGCTCATGCGTGCATCTTAATCTGCGTTCTCTACCATATCTACTCCTTCACCGTTGGCAACATAGAAGGAGTCATCATGGCCTTATTTGGAAAGTGCTCAGGCAATTACAACAGGAGGGAGTGATTGAGAAACTTGGCTCCTCTGTTCAAAATCCAGACGAGGCTATTGAGGCTATTCATGACCCTGATATATCTTTTATTCAGCTGCCTTTTAATATGCTTGATAGCCGTCTTCAAAAAGCTGGTTTCTTGAATGAGCTGAGTAAACGCGACGATGTCATAATTCAGGCTCGAAGTGTATTTCTTCAGGGGTTACTTCTTACTTCTCATAACAATTGGCCTGCCATTGAACAAATTGATTCTGCTGACATAAGAAGGTGTCTATTTTCTTTTGTAAAAGAGTTTGGAAGAGATGGGGTGGATGATTTGTGTGTTGCTTATGTCCGGGCCCAACCATGGGTTGATTGTTTGGTTATCGGGATGGAAACTATACAGCAACTTGACAGGAATGTCCGTCTTTTTCAAACAGCCCCTCTCAAAAAAGAAGAGTGCATTAGAATAGAAAAGGCATTTTACGATATGCCAGAAAGACTCCTCAACCCAGCTCTGTGGGAAAAGTAAAATATGAAAAGTGTAGAACTCAATAACCAACGTATTTTAGTAACGGGTGCTGCGGGACATCTTGGGTCAGCGATATGCCATCAATTGGCTCAGTCTGGGGCTCATGTGATTATCAATGGTCGTTCTAAAGAAAGACTCATGGCCTTGAAAAAATCAATCCAAGCCCATAAAGGGACATCGACCATTATTGCAGGTGATATCACCAGCGATTCTGATCGTAAAACCCTTGTAAAAAGGCTGCAAACAGAATTTGGATATTTGGACGGACTCGTTAACAACGCTTATTCTGGATCTGTTGGAACAATTGAGAGCACTACTCTGGATCAAATGCGAGAAAGTTTAGAGATTAACGTCGTTGCTCCATTTGCTCTCACCAGAGAGCTATTTCCTCTATTCAAGAAATCAAGCAGTCCTTCAGTTGTTAACATTGCATCCATGTATGGTGTTGTTAGTCCCGATGCTCGAATATATGGCAATAGTGGCTCAAATAATCCGCCTTTTTATGGAGCGGGAAAAGCAGGTCTTATACAACTAACCCGATATTTGGCATGTCACTGGGCGACAGAAGGTATTCGGGTCAATTCTGTTAGCCCCGGTGCCTTTCCTCCCGAAAGTATTAAGGTAGAAAACCCCGAATTTTATGCAAAGCTTTCCTCGAAAGTTCCCATGGAAAGAATAGGAAAGCCTGATGAAGTAGCTGGAGCCGTTCAATTCCTTCTATCTTCTGCAGCTTCTTATATTACAGGTATCAATCTTCCAGTTGATGGAGGGTGGACCGCTGGGAGTAATTAATTCGATGGGCTCATGAATACCTTTTCCTGTTAGCTGAGATCAAGAAGGAGGCTATGGTGATTGAAAAGTTGGTTGCTCATGCGGTGATGGAGACACCTATTAAAATCCGACCCGTAGCCTCAAAATCGCGCACTAAATTTCCCGAAGAACTGTCTAAATAATGCTTTCTACCCTCCTTATCCGCGCAGATGCCAGTGCCCAAATGGGCACGGGGCATGTTATGCGCATGATTGCTCTTGCCCAAGCGTATATGCGGCGTGGTGGTCGTGTCGTGTTAGTTTCGGTTCAGTGCCCGCCATTGCTTATTGAACGAGTGCGTGAGCATGGTATTGAGCACCAGTTGTTGGCTGGCTGTGGCTTGGGGGATGAAAAAGATGCGAAGGCTACGCTGGAGCTATGTGTGGAGCTTGAAACTGAATGGATGGTTTTGGATGGATACCACTTTGATAAGGATTATCAGAAAAATGTAGTGGGTAATGGAGCCAAGGTGCTCGCGATTGATGACTACGGTCATTGCGAGACGTGGCATTGTGATGCGGTTCTGAACCAAAATCTGGGAGCTGAGCAGTGGAGTCACCGCCAGACAAGTCAAAAGGAAACTGCCTTTTTCTTGGGTTCCTCGTTCACGCTTTTGCGCCAGGAGTTTGAAAAGGGAATAGCAAGGGCAAAAGAAGTGACTTTTCCTCTACGAAATATTCTCATTACTTTGGGAGGCAGTGATTTTGACAATGTAACGAAAAAAGTGCTCGAGGGTTTTGACTCTCTCGGTGGTGCTTCCCTTTCTCTACGCGTTCTCATCGGATGTAGCAACGCCCATCGCGACTGTCTTGAGAGACTTGCCAGAGCCTCGCATCATGATGTTGAACTGCTTGATAATGTGCGGGACATGCCCTCCATGTATGCATGGGCTGACGGTGTGATTTCTGCTGGAGGAAGCACCTGCTGGGAATGGCTTTCCTACGGGCTTCCTGGTATTGTGGTGACGATAGCAGACAATCAGAAACCGCTCGAAGTGGAACTCCGTAAACGCCACCTCGCGCTCTGTTTGGGATGGCATGCTGATAGTAGTGCCGAAAGGTATGCCGAACACATTGCGGGTTGGCTTAAAGGCACGGACGCACAAGCCTCTTTCGAGGTAAAGCGCCAACTTTTTGATGCACAAGGAGCCGCGCGCGTCGCTTCTTTTTTAACATAAAGAATTAATACACAAATGACTATTTCTCTCCAAGCGATTGATCCATCTCAGCACGCCCGATTCCTCTACGAAGCGAGACGCCAACCCGATATTGCACGTTTCATGTATCAGCAAGAAGACTTCTCTTGGAAAAGTCATCTTGCGTGGCTCAATGAGATTGCCAAGGATACCACGCGCATAGATTGGGTGGTTACTCTGGACAAGCAACCCGTCGGACGTGCTTATCTCACGCAAAAGGATGATGAGAACGCTAGCTGTGCATTTGGCATGTTTATTGCATCTACCAAGGCGCGTTTGCTTGGTGCGGGTGCTGCTGCAGAGTATTTGTCTCTTAACTATGCCTTTGATGTGTGGCAACTCGACAAGGTTTTCTGTGAGGTATTTCTTGTGAATGAAGCTCCTCTTCGCATGCACTCTCGCATGGGATTTGTTGAGGAAAGAGTAATCAAAGACCACGCATCCTTTGAGGGGAAGTCAATGGATGTCGTCGTCTTATGTCTCACCAGTGAGGCTTGGCAGGGCCGCCGCTCGAGTATTGCACATCTTCTCGAAAAAATCCTTCCCAAGGAAGGTTCTTTCGAGTAGCCTTGCCCCTCAATTCCATTGCATTGACATGAATATTTCTCAAACAATCGAAAAACACTTCCGCGAAGCTCTTGAGCAGTGTGACGCTCCAGTTCCAGAGTCTTTTTCTGAAGACATGGTTCTCCTTGAGAGCGGGCTGGACTCCTTGGGCTTTGCCATTTTGGTATCAACATTGGAGCGAGCACTTGGCTACGATCCCTTTGTCCTTATGGAAGAGGCCGTCTATCCCACGACATACGGTGAGTTTATCGGCATTTACAAGCGTTATCAACCGCAGCAATAGATAATGAGCTTTCTTGGGGAACTCCAGCAGAAAGGGGGGAGGCAAAAGCTGCTCTACGCCACGCATGGAAGCTACACGGCGGCAGAGATATGTGAGCAAGCAAACTCCCTGAGGGAGGGAATTTTTTCGGGCTTGCGCGGCAAGACTGTGAGTTGCTTGTGTAAAGACGCAGCGGCTCTGACGATTGCCCTTGTTGCCCTTGACGGATGGGCAGGTGAGGTGCTCCTCCTTCCTTCTTCAGGCAAGGGGCCTCTCCTAGAAGATCTGGAAAAGCGCGCGGGGGTCTCTGTGCGAGTTGAGAACAGCGAGCACGCGATCCGCTATTGCTGCGTTGAAAGGCAAGAAAATGAAACAAAGGGTGCTGAATCTGCTCCTACCCGTTGGCTTATCCCAACCTCGGGAACGACGGGCACTCCCAAGCTTCTTAGTCACACGCTGGTATCACTGACCCGAACACTCAAGCCCCCCAGGGAAAATGCTCCTGCCCTGCGATGGGGGCTTCTTTACGATCCTACGCGCTTTGCGGGCCTGCAGGTCATTCTCGTTTCGCTTTTGAGTGGCAATGCCCTGATTGTTCCGGATGACTGGCGAGACCTTTCTGCGACAACTCTTCTTTTCTCTCAAAATCATTGCAATGCGCTCTCCGCAACGCCAAGTTTTTGGAAAAAACTCGCTATTTCCGGGGGCTTGTCCATGCTTTCTCTGCGGGTCGTCACTCTTGGAGGGGAGAGTGTGGATCAACACATCCTTGATGTTCTTTCCAGTCATTTTCCAGATGCGACGCTACGTCATATTTACGCCTCTACTGAAGCTGGAGTTGGCTTCTCTGTGGCAGATAAAAAGGCGGGTTTTCCCAAGTGTTTCCTGAAGGACTCCCCCCAGGGTGTAGGGATTGCCGTGCGTGACGACGGGATGTTGCTTTTGCGTCCTAGTCAAGTTGATCAGCGATTTCTTGACGGGGAAAAGCCTCTCATCGATTCCGAAGGGTGGATTGAGAGTGGCGACCTTGTCCAAGCACAAGGGGATCGTTATATTTTCTTGGGAAGGCTCAACGGAGCCATCAATGTCGGCGGGCAAAAAGTCCATCCAGCCGCAGACATAGTGCTTATGCCAGGAGCAGACAAGGAGGCAGTGTTTGAGGAAGTGCGTGCCCTTTGTCGCGAGAATCTTCCCCGCTATGCCCAGCCTACGGCGTTGCGGCAGGTGGACAGTATCGAACTGACCGACTCAGGAAAAATCAAGCGCAACGAACCATGATTTCTACAAAAACAATTCTCATCACAGGAGCAAGCCGCGGGCTAGGTCTCTCAATAGCAACACACTGTGCCAAAGCGGGTTATCGCGTGATTGGTGCCGCCCGCACATCGACAGAGGCTTTTGACACTCTCGAAAAGCGCTTTTCAGGCAGTGTGTTTTTTAAACCCCTCGACCTTGAGAAGACCGATGGCCTCCACACATGGGCATATGAGTTGGAAAAGGACTACGGCCAACTCTATGGCCTTGTCAACAATGCGGCTATTGCCCACGACGGGGTGCTAGCGACCATGCACGAGAGCGAAATTGTCAAAACTGTCGCTATCAATGTCACGGGCACTATCATTTTGACAAAATATCTCTTGCGTCCCATGCTCATCGCCAGAGAGGGGCGCATCATCAATATCGCGTCCATTATTGCTACGACAGGCTTTAACGGCCTCTCCGTCTATGGCGCAACGAAGTCGGCACTTCTCGGGTTCACCCGGAGTCTTGCTCGTGAAGTCGGGCGTGCAAACATCACAGTCAACGCCATTTCTCCGGGTTATATGGAGACGGCTATGTCTGCTGGGATCGACGATGCTAATCTGGCCAAAATCCGCCGCCGCTCGCCCTTGGGAACTTTGGCAAAGGTTGGTGATGTTGCCCATGCGGCAACCTACCTCCTCTCAGAGGCTGCTGACCGCGTTACGGGGATCAATTTGACAGTCGATGCGGGAAGCACGATCTGAGCGAGACCATGGTTATTACTCGTCATGGGAAAGGGGATAGGGAAAGGGTTTGCCAACTCTTCACTCGTCATACGTCCTACTTGCGAGATACGGCCTTTTGGCTGTGGATTCATCGTATTTGGCCTGATGAGGATTCTATCATTTACCTTGCCAAGGACGGGGAAGATGTTGTCGGTCATTACGCTGTCTTGCCCTTTACCTTGTGCAATGGGAAGGAGCGTCTCAGAGCGGGATTGGGAGTGCATGCTTTTATTGCACCTCCTTATAGAAAAAAGATGCCCATTTTTTACCTGACTCGCCAATGCTACCAGGCCTGTAAGGAAGAAGGGATTGATGTGCTTTTCGGCTTTCCCAACGAGAACTTTCGACTCATTCAGGAGAAGGTGGAAGGATGGCACTGTGTGAGCTCGTTTCTTGCTTGGACCCGCCCCGTCAAGAGTGAAGATCTCCCATCGCTCTCCCTTCCTTCTTCACTGGCGGTGCGTCCTTTGGACTGGAATGCCCCAGCTGATCTGGCACTTCTTGATGACCTTTTTACCCTTAGTCCTTCTCCAGCAGCTTTCCATGTGCCACGCAGTCTTTCTTTGTGGAAGAGACGTTTTGCCCAGCATCCTCAAGTTACCTATCGGCCCTTTTTTGTCTTTTCTTCCAAATCCGAGGAAACTTTCCCCCTTGCTGCCTTCGTTCTCAAAGAATTTGAAAATCTTGAAAAGAACGAGCTTGTCGGCCACCTCATGGACTATGTGGCGCTGCCTCCTCTGAGCCATGCTGCTCTTATTGACGCTAGCGTGAGTGCTTTTTCTCCTCGGGTCTCTTCCTTGGCATATTGGCCCGTCCATTCCGTCATGGAAGACACGCTCCGTGAAAAGGGATTCATTGAGGATGGTTTTTCGACATTTTTTGCCATCAAGATACTCAACGATTCTCTGGAAGAACACCCATTGCTGCGCAAGAAAAAGGCATGGCATCTCCCTCTTTCCCTTTCTGATGCTTTTTAAGCCCCATTGTTTATGCCCTCCTTTACTATCAATCATCGTTCTGTTGGTGACGGCCATCCTGCCTACATTATCGCGGAGCTTTCCTGCAATCACTGTCAGGACTTTGAGATCGCCAAGCGAACCCTCCATGCCATGGCTGCCTCAGGGGCGGATGCCGTCAAACTCCAGACCATGGAGCCTGAAGGTATTACCATGCGTTCGAAGAAAAAGGATTTCCTCATTGATGGAGGCACTTTGTGGGATGGCACCTATCTCTACGACCTTTATAGCCGTATTCAAACGCCCAAGGAATGGCATGCCCCCCTTCAGGAGCTTGCAGCGGAGCTGGGCTTGGATTTCTTTTCCTCTCCTTTTGACCTCCTTGCGGTTGATTTCTTGGAGGAACTCGATGTCCCTGCCTACAAGATAGCCTCCTTTGAAGCAGTTGATCCGCAGCTTATTGAGGCTGTTGCGCGCACGGGTAAGCCTGTGATCCTTTCGACTGGCGTGAGCCAATACGAGGATGTTGTTGGAGCGATTGAAGCCTGCAGAGGGCAAAACAATGACAAAATCGCGCTGCTCAAGTGCACTTCTGCCTACCCTGCTCCTCTCGATAGCATGCACCTTGCCCAGATTTCCGCCATTAAGCGTGAATTTGCTTGCGTCACTGGGCTTTCTGATCACAGCGAGGGTAGCCTTGCAGCCGTTTTGGCTGTCGCCGCAGGAGCTTCGATTATTGAAAAACACTTTATCCTAGAAAAGGGTTTGCCGTCTGCCGATGCAGCTTTTAGCATGGATCCTGCAAGTTTCAAAGAGATGGTGGATCGCATTCGCGAGGCAGAGCGTGCCCTTGGTGAGCCCGCACTGAATTTTGCGACAAAGGAGTCCCAGAGTGGCAAGCGTTTTGCCCGTTCTCTTTATGCCGTCAAGGACATTGAGGAGGGGGAAGCATTGACCAAAGACAATGTGCGATCTATCCGCCCAGGTTTTGGGCTTCCACCCAAGGAACTGCCAAGGGTGTTAGGCAAAAAGGCTTCACATTTTATTGAGGCGGGAACGGCCCTACGGTCTTCAATGTTCGCTTCGCCCTGAAAAAACTCGACATTACTCTTTCTATACCACAAGTAAATGATCCAGAAATCCAGAAATCCAGAAATCCAGAAATCCAGAAATCGTTATATGTCATTGCTGGTAATCGCCCATGGAACAGGGAACACTACGCTTCGATTTCTCAAAAGCTTGCCCCCCTTGGGAACTTCTTTTTTGCTGCAACGCCAGAAGAACTGAGAGCTTTGCTTCTAAAGCTTTCCTCCAAGCCCCGTTACATTTTTTTTCTTCATTGGTCATCTATCGTGCCTGATTCTCTTATAGAAGAGCAAGAGTGTGTGTGTTTTCACATGACAGATGTTCCTTACGGGAGAGGAGGCAGTCCTTTGCAAAATCTTATTGCAAGGGGCTGCAAAGAAACTAAATTGACGGCCTTGCGCATGGTGCAAGAGCTCGATGCTGGGCCAGTCTACCTCAAAAAAACGCTTTCTCTGGAAGGGGGAAGTGCCGAAGAGATTTATATGAGGGCTGGGAATCTTTCTGTTGAGATGATAGAAGAAATCATCACAGAACAAATAATTCCCCGTAAACAAGAAGGAGCTGTGACTCTCTTTAAGAGGAGAGAAGCGCACCAGAGTGCTTTGCAGGAGGACTTCAATCTTGAGACTCTTTATAACCATATCCGTATGCTTGATGCGGAAGGCTACCCCAAAGCATTCCTTGACTTTGGGAATCTTCGATTTACCTTCAGCCAGTCTTCCCTCTACTCTAACGAAGTGCGTGCCCATGTTTCGATCACCCCGTCTCCTAAACAATAGACCATGAAAAAAATTCTTGTGATAGCCGCTCATGCTGATGATGAAGTGCTCGGTTGTGCTGGCAGTATGGCACGCCACAATGAAGAAGGCGATGAGGTTCGTGTC
>PDWJ01006178.1_pt1 | contig 10174 bp, 4 predicted proteins | sample 1430881 | NCBI WGS metagenome assembly PDWJ01 (sample SAMN01162460, study PRJNA174530) | Oral metagenome, whole genome shotgun sequencing project. | biome: Marine environment; feature: Marine mammal; material: Swab sample of the gingival sulcus; isolation source: swab sample of gingival sulcus...
TGGGATGTCACTGCCACCGATAATGATGGTATTGCCAGTATCGAATGGGCACTTTCAGGCGCGACCACGGCTACCGGTGCTACTACTTTAGACGGGGTTGTCTTTAATATGGGTGCAACGACTGTACTTTGGACAGTCACTGATAATTCAGGTAATGTTGTGACCTGTGACTACACAGTGACAGTTACTGATGACGAAGATCCTGTATTGACTGTCAGTTGTACTGATATTGGCGATCAAACAGTTACAACCGATGATGGCGTAACGACTTATACCCATAGCGGTACAGCTTGGGATGTCACCGCCACAGATAATGACGGTATTGCAAGTATCGAATGGGCACTTTCAGGCGTGACTACGGCTACAGGTGTAACGACATTAGACGGGGTCGTCTTTAATATGGGCGCAACGACTGTGCTTTGGACAGTCACCGATAATTCAGGTAATGTTGTGACTTGTGACTATACCGTAACTGTAAATGATGACGAAGATCCTGTATTGACTGTCAGTTGTACTGATATAGGTGATCAAACAGTTGCAACCGATGACGGGGTAACCACTTATACCCATAGCGGTACAGCTTGGGATGTCACTGCCACAGATAATGATGGTATTGCCAGTATCGAATGGGCACTTTCAGGCGCGACCACGGCTACCGGCACTACTACTTTAGACGGGGTTGTCTTTAATAAGGGTACTACTACAGTACTCTGGACAGTCACCGATAACGCCGGTAACACAGTGACTTGTGACTACACAGTGACAGTTACTGATGATGAAGATCCTGTTTTGACCGTTAGTTGTACTGATATAGGCGATCAAACGGTTACAACCGATGATGGCGTAACGACTTATACCCATAGCGGTACAGCTTGGGATGTCACTGCCACCGATAATGATGGAATTGCCAGTATCGAATGGGCACTTTCAGGTGCGACCACGGCTACCGGTGCTACTACTTTAGATGGCGTAGTCTTTAATATGGGCGCAACGACTGTACTTTGGACAGTTACTGATAATGCCGGTAACACTGTAACCTGCGACTATACCGTAACCGTAAATGATGATGAAGATCCTGTTTTGACTGTCAGTTGTACGGATATTGGCGATCAAACGGTTACAACTGATGATGGGGTAACCACTTATACCCATAGCGGTACAGCATGGGATGTCACTGCCACAGATAATGACGGTATTGCCAGTATCGAATGGACGCTTTCAGGCACGACTACAGCTACCGGTACTACTACTTTAGATAGCGTAGTCTTTAATATGGGTGCAACGACTGTGCTTTGGACAGTTACCGATAATGCCGGTAACACTGTAACCTGCGACTATACCGTAACTGTAAATGATGATGAAGATCCTGTATTGACTGTCAGTTGTACTGATATAGGTGATCAAACGGTTACAACCGATGACGGGGTAACGACTTATACCCATAGCGGTACAGCATGGGATGTCACCTCCACCGATAACGATGGTATTGCCAGTATTGAATGGGCGCTTTCAGGTGCGACCACTAGTACGGGCGCAACGACATTAGACGGCGTAGTCTTTAATAAGGGTACTACCACAGTACTCTGGACAGTCACCGATAACTCAGGTAATGTTGTGACTTGTGAGTATACCGTAACTGTAAATGATGATGAAGATCCTGTTTTGACTGTCAGTTGTACTGATATTGGCGATCAAACAGTTACAACCGATGACGGGGTAACCACTTATACCCATAGCGGTACAGCTTGGGATGTTACCGCCACCGACAACGATGGTATTGCCAGTATTGAATGGGCGCTTTCAGGAGCGACTACGGCTAACGGTGCAACAACATTAGACGGCGTTGTCTTTAATAAAGGTACTACTACCGTGCTTTGGACGGTCACCGATAATTCGGGTAATGTTGTGACCTGTGAGTATACCGTGACAGTTACTGATGATGAAGATCCTGTTTTGACCGTTAGTTGTACAGATATAGGTGATCAAACAGTTACAACCGATGACGGGGTAACCACCTACACCCATACCGGTACAGCTTGGGATGTTACTGCCACCGACAATGATGGTATTGCCAGTATCGAATGGGCACTTTCAGGTGCGACTACGGCTAACGGCGTTACAACTTTAGACGGCGTAGTCTTTAATATGGGCGCGACGACTGTGCTTTGGACGGTTACCGATAATTCAGGAAATGTAGTGACTTGTGAGTATACTGTGACAGTTACTGATGATGAAGATCCTGTTTTGACTGTCAGTTGTACTGATATAGGTGACCAAACAGTTACAACCGATGATGGTGTAACGACTTATACCCATAGCGGTACAGCTTGGGATGTCACTGCCACAGATAACGACGTTATTGCCAGTATTGAATGGACGCTTTCAGGTGCGACCACTAGTACGGGTGCAATGACATTAGATGGCGTAGTCTTTAATATGGGCGCAACGACTGTACTTTGGACTGTTACCGATAACTCAGGTAATGTAGTGACTTGTGAGTATACCGTAACCGTAAACGATGATGAAGTTCCTGTATTTATCGATGACACCGTAACAGATCTCAATCAAGATTGTTATGATGAAAGTGAAATACAAGATTGGTTAGACTCCGTTGAAGCTACAGACAATAGTGGTGATACTGTAACGATTACTAATGATTATACAGCACCTACCGGTTCATGCGTCAATGGAACTTATGTTGTTACATTTACGGCAACTGATATGTCAGGAAATTCAAGTACCGTTACGGCTAACTTAGTCATAAATGATGATATCCCACCGGTAATTAGCGGAACTCTGATTGACCTCAATTTAGACGGTTGTACCACAGATGACGCTCCTGCAGCTGCAACTACAGTAGATGAACTTTTAGCAATCGGTGGATTAACTGATATCTCTGATACGTGTTCCAGTGAATTGACGGTTTCATACAACGATGAAAATGTAGGTACCTGTCCTGTTGAAATCATCAGAACATATACAGTGACTGATGCTTGTAATAATTCGTCAAACGTAAGTCAAACCATTACAATCACTCAAACGGACTTTAATCTACCGGATAATATGTCTTCAACGGTAACCTGTATAGATGCTGTTGTTGAACCTCAGTTAGCCGATGTTTATGATGCTTGTAATAACTTGTTAACGCCTTCTGATCCGGTCATAATTGACAACTACGATGGTTGTGAAGGTAAGGTAGAATATGTCTATACATATGAAGACTGTATAGGTAATTCTCATAATTGGACATATACTTATTATATAGATTACGAAGGTGAACTCTCTGCACCGGCCAATCAGACAGAAAACATCAACGATCCTGCAGATGCGGTAGACCCGGGCGCTCCTGATGAAATTGTAGAAGATGCCTGTGGCAGACCTGTTGATGCAGTATTAGTTGGGATGGAAACTGATATGGAAGACGGTGACTGTGAAGGCCATATCGTTTGGACCTATAGTTATACCTCTTGTGACAATGAATATGTTGCTTACTGGACTTATACTTATAATGTCAATCTGCATCCTGAAAGCCCCACTACTGACAGTGATTTCCAGGAATTCTGTGAAACGGTTTATCCAACAATCAGTGATGTCGATGTAACTGCCGGCTCTGATGATTATGGTACATTTGAATTACATTTCTACGGAAGCCAGGATGATTTTAACCAAGGCAATGAATTGCCATTAGACACGCCATTGACCAATGGTATGACATTATACATCAGTCAATCCAATTCATTTGGTTGTGAAAGTGTTGATCCACTTGAAATTCAAATAGGCATCAATCCAGCACCGGATAATGTAACCGGTGATACTGAACAGTATTTCTGTTCTACAGATAGTGCCACTATTGCTGATCTGGTAGTTACCGGATATAATGTGACTTGGTTCAGTGATCCCGATGCACAAAATGAACTCCAATCTACCGACACGTTGGTAGATGAAACAACTTACTATGCATTTGCTAATGATGAAGGCTGTTTGAGTGCAGAAGCGCTTGCCGTAACAGTTCATATTGTTCAATCTCCGGGTATGCCTGATGGTGACACAGCACAAACATTCTGCGCCTCGGATTATCCGAGCATTGGAGATCTAGATGTACAAACCAATGTGGACAATGCCTATATCGTTTGGACTGATGCTAACGACAATGTATTGGATGAAAGTACAGCATTAGAAAACAACACTGTTTATTACGCCACACAAGTTCTCGATGAAAATGTGTATTGTGAAGGCACAGATCAATTAGCCATTACGGTAACGTTGATTGAAGTGCCGTTAGTAACCGGAGATACTGACCAACAATTCTGCTTTGGTGATTACGCTACACTGAACGATGTGGTCATTGATATTCCTTCCGGGGTTCAGATTAACTGGTATGATGCCCCTCAAGATGGTAATGTCCTGAGCTTAGACACCTTATTGGAAGACGGGGTAACTTACTACGCAGAATCTTACAATGACGATTTATGTACCAGTTTAACCAGATTTGAACTGACCATCAGCATTGATTTCGATTGTGATAATGATGGTGTCTATGATGAAGAAGAGGTCGATGGTGATACTGATGGTGATGGTATTAACGATTATTTAGATCCGGATGATGATAATGATGGTATCCCAACAATAGAAGAGGATAATAACGGTAACGGCAATTGGTTTGACGATGATTGTGATGAAGATGGTATCGTAGATTATCTGGATCCGGATTCATGTGATCTTGTCCCTAACGCCTTCTCACCCGGTAGTGATGGTATAAATGACACATGGGTTATTCCGTTGTTGAAACCTTATCCAAACTTTAGTCTTGAAGTTTACAACCGTTGGGGTAATCTGATCTATGACTATCATAATGAAGGTAAATTACAACCTGTATGGTGGGACGGTAGATCCAATGGACGACTAAACTACAGCGATGACATCTTACCGACGGGGACTTATTACTACATCATTAGTTTTAATGATGGTAATAGAGAGCCAATGGTAGGCTGGATATATTTAGTGAACAATAAATAATTTATAATATAAACACAGGACTTCAGGTCGTTAAGGTCTGAAGTCCTTTAAATTTAACCTGAAGTAAGGTTTACAAAAAAACGTCGTTAACTTTTAGGTTAACAGACTTGGTTTAACTATAGAAATAATCGGATGCTTTTGAGCCTGCTCCAAACCTGACTTTGATAAAACAGGACAAACATCAATATATAAGTCAACAAGGTTGCTATCGCAGCAAAAGAATAACCATAGCGGGGTATAAACACCAGGTTCAGCACCACATTAAACACCAAACAAATGATATAGTAGCCTATAATAAGGTTTAAGCGGTCTTCAAATTTCAATTTAAACTCTACAAGGTTGACCAATCCGTATAAATAAGCACTAACCAGTACATAAGGCACTAACCCATAGGCCTGGGCGAAACTCTCGTGAAAAATCAACGCGGTGATTGGCTTAGCAAACACACTTAATATTAAAACAATAGGCACAACTATCGCCGAAATAAATAAGAAATATTTTTTGATGACCCTATGCGCATTCTCAAGATTGGTTTCAAACTCCAGAGTCAATATTGGATTGATAAAACCATATAAAACGGTCATAACGGCTACAATACTGATGTCGGAAAAATTGTACAACTGGTTATAAATCCCCACATGATCCACAGTATCATAATAAGAAATAATATAGCGGTCTATAGAAGCAATACCCAACAACAACAAACTGATAATTATGCTTCTACTACCAAAACTCAAAAACTCTTTCAAGGCATCTTTTGAGAAATAACGCCAGGAAAAAGGCGCGTGTTTCTGACTGAGAAAATAAAGTATAATCAGCAAATCTATGATAAAAGAACTCAATAAAAAGGCTTCAATTCTAAAATCAAATGAAAAGACTAAAAGCAACAAAACACCAAACCCAAAAAGAGATTGAGCCAGCCTCAACAAATTATAAGCTCTGTCTTTCTGCTTTAACCGCAATAGAATCCCCAAAAACACCGTCAACTCTTTAGTCATATAAAACAATGCCGTATAGATGATCAATTTAACAAGATAGAAATCATGCTGTAAAGACGCATACACCAGAGTAAAAAGAGCCAGTAAAACAAAAGAAGCCCCATAAATCATCAATAGATTGGAATAGAAAACAGTCAAGTCACCTTTAAGGCGGTAACGCTGATAAAAACGCCATAAAATACTCGAAGTCCAACTGATAAATACAATGGTAGCAAAAGAAAAAGTCAGGTTGACCAATGCGTATTGCCCATACTCCGCTGAGGTAAAGACTCGGGTAAATATGGTATTTTTTATAAAGCCCACAAACATAGGCACACCTACCCCCAGAATATACCAAAATAAGGTGACAACGTCTTTTTTCTTAATCTTCTGTATATAGTCCCTCATAAATATTCAAAAGCTTTTCTTCCATCAGTGACCAATGGTACTTGTTATCAACCGCCGCAATCCCATGACGACTACACGATTCATACAACTGCTTATCATTCAATAATTCATTCACTGCCTTTACAACTGCCTGAGCATCCTTAGGGTCAACTGTAAGCCCTACCCCATTATCTCTTACATAAGCCTGCATCTCTCCATAATTACTCGTGACTATGGGAATACCAAAATTCATAAATTCAAACAGCTTGATTTGTATGATATGTTCATGCGCCTTGTTGTAAGGCAGTATATTCAGTCCTATTTTACTATTGTTGTAGAAATCACTCACGCGGTCAAAACGCACATGATCATTTCTGATGATATAATCTTCTAATGCGTGCTCCCGGACAAAACGATTAAAATCTCTGTTCAATTCCGGTTCAAATATTTTGCCCAACAACAATAATTTTTTACCCTCTTGAGCCAACAACTTACCCACTTCTAAAAGCATATAAAAACCCCGGGCTTTAGTGATACCGCCACAATGTATCACATCGTACGCACGCTGTTCTACCGGAATAAAATTCCTGTCTTTCATCAAAGAGGTGTAATTGTAGACAACCTCCAGTCTGTTGTATCGACTATGGGCTTTAAAACTGTTATAAACCCCGTCATCTACCGTGATGATGACATCTATATACTTTGCAATACGGTATTCCAACCGTTGCCAGTATAACGCATGGTACTTTACCAGTGTTTTTTTAAGCCCTTGGACTTGTGACAGATGGTACAGGTTATCAAACAAAGGAATTCTGGCATCGTAAACCAGTTTGGGTCGTTGAGGTAATTCTTTCAATTGTTTGACAATAGGCAACTGTAGGTAGTCATGTAAATTATAAATATCCGCCTGCTCCCGGCGGGCAATATTTAAGATCTTATGATTGGTCTTATGCCGTATTTTCTGAGCAATAAAGTTTAAAACTTTTTGTTTGAAATACCGCTCTACTTTGACTATATGATAAGAAATACCTTCATCGGTCACACCTTGTTCATCATGGTTTCCCGTAACAATAATGCTCACCTCATAACCTGCACGCACAAAAGAAAGGGCTTCTTTCCAGTATAACCTGTCATCGTACAAACCATGCCCGTCTGCAATCATACATATTTTCGTCCGCCTTTGCTTCTGTTCCATAAATCAAATACTTGTGTGTTTTAATTAAATAATTTCAATAAAGGGGTTTCCTGCCATAAGACATAAGGACTATTATACGCTCCAAAACTCTTCATAAATTTGGCAACACCCGGGAGACTCGACCCTTCAAAATCCAAAACATAAGGGGTTTGCTGATAGTTTTCTATCAGATGACTGTAAATCAAGCTCGTGGTATTAGCCTGTTTGCCACGTTCTGTTTGGGCTAAAAACAAACTGTAAATACGGTGGTTATCCTTTAAAAAAACAACGCCGGACAAGAACGCTTCGCCTTCCCACACTTGTAAATTAAAAGCTTGCCCCCTTTGATAAGCTGTTTGATACAGGTTTTCAAAGATTGTCAAATCCTCATCCTCATGATTACTCTTAGACTGAATATAACGCCGGTATTCTTGCACAATGACTTCTATACCCTGATCTTGTTTGATAGTATACCCCTCTGATTGTTGTCTCACGGATCGAACAATACGCTGTCTCATTTTTGAAAACCCACTGAATATCGTCTGATAATCCTCGTGCAAAGCTAAAATATAATTGGGTCGCCGGATTATCGATTTTAAGTTGACGTCATTATAATCATTAAACTGATAAGTAATCTTCATAAAATAACCCGGAATAGCATCCGTAAAAAGAGAAACATCCCGGCATAAACGTTCAACCGCACTAAAAACACCTAATTGCTGAACCCAAAACGGTACAATTATATACTTTATACCATACTTACGTTTCCATGGCAACGGCATCACCGCCTCATAATCCCCATAAACCAAGACATCCCAATGATTGGCAACAACATCCAGATACCATGCATAAGCATAAATACGAGAATTGACAGCCCCTGCTATGCATTGATTGTAACGTTCAACATCCAGTTTTTTACGTGATATGTATCTAATGTCTGCCAACAGTTTAATTTTCTATCATTGTTTTATACACCTCCATCCAGTCTTTACCATCTTCTACACCACTTAAAACATGAGTATGGAAAATACTGATAAACATACCATTGACCGCTTTGACTTCTTCCTGAATCTGTCTTATTTTTGCCCTGGCTTCCTGAGGGGACAATTGCATTTTTTTCTTCATTAGTTCATCCACCACACAAAAGGGTAATACTTTGAGCGGTGTTTGAATCTCATATTCCAAATCATAAAAGTAGAAGTGTGAACAAGTGCCAGCCCTAAACCCCAAACAAGTATGATAACCCATGGTATATTCTTCCTTGACATCATTTTCAATAAGAATTTGATAGGTTTTAGGAATTTCCAAGCGGTTGAAATGTTGCCTGCTTTTGATAACGGGACGGTTAACCACTTCTTCCAGACGCATTTTCTCCTTGGCTATTTTCTTGGTGTTTTTATGCGTAAAATAGGAGAACAATATACCAAAAGGTGTGTAGTCGATTAATGATTTGATCAGCATCTTATACGAATGACTGGAAAATGAAATGTTTTTATCAAACGTATTATAGGCCCCGAACAAAAAGAAGAACATGATTTTTTTATGATTGGCTTTCGCTAATTCCAAAAGCTCTTTATACTTGTCATAGGGATCTTTTCTTAATCCCAAAACTACAGAAAAACGACGGATAATATTCTCCAATTTCAGTTGATATACATCCTTAAATACACCCACGACCTGTCTGAATAAACCCAAATGCTTATAAGCAAAAGCCTCATTGACATTGATTGTAGAAATATTCTGATAATTCCGTATAGGAAACTCATAATTGGGAAAACGTTCTTTGAGTATGGCTAATAATTTCATAGCCCAGATATCCACCACAGGACGTTCAATAAAATCATTTTGTACCGCGACACTATTCGTAGCCTTATATCTGTCATATTGGTCGTGAACCTGTGGATAGTATTCTTCATAACGGCTCTCTATATCTCTTATCCCTTGTTCAAACAATAAAGACGTATTCCTGACAAAAAACTCATCAGATAACTGTCTTTTGGTGTAAGACATCTTGACCCCTTCGTAAGCCATAAACTGCTCCTGATCAATCGTAAATTCTACTTGCATCTTTAATATACGTTTGAAAATCAACTTAAACGCATATTTAAGCCGTGGGGTAATTTTATGTGAATAGACAAGTATCAAGTCTCGAGTAATTAATCAAACAAAAATACAATTTAAATTGATTATGCATTATAGGGCAAAATACACCTCAAAATTATGTTTGACCTAAAACCAAAGCTCATAAAAACCGGATATTTAATTAGAATTGAAAGTTGAAATTGGGTTCGTTTGAAAACTTTATTTCTAGCATCTTAGTTAACTAGAGTTATAAAACTTTAGAATAGAGATTTGGGCAGACTACATCAAACCTTCATCGGCAAAACTAAAATAGGAAGTTCCGGCAATAATAATATGGTCCAATACCATAATATCCATCACCTTTGCCGCTTCTTTTATTTTTTTGGTCACCTGCTTATCTCCCGAACTGGGTTGCAATTTTCCCGAAGGATGATTATGACTGATAATCATACCGGTCGCCGATAATTCCAAAGCTTTTTTTAATATCATACGCACATCGACCAGCGTTGCTGTCAACCCACCGCGACTGACCATAAAC
>PDWJ01009054.1_pt1 | contig 10171 bp, 7 predicted proteins | sample 1430881 | NCBI WGS metagenome assembly PDWJ01 (sample SAMN01162460, study PRJNA174530) | Oral metagenome, whole genome shotgun sequencing project. | biome: Marine environment; feature: Marine mammal; material: Swab sample of the gingival sulcus; isolation source: swab sample of gingival sulcus...
TCATTTCTTCTTTTAAAACAGTCTGATTATAGACCCCAATAAAAGCCCCTTAAAGGTTTGCGATGCTATGCCCAAAGATGATTCAGCATGTTCAAAGATAACTGAACATAAAATCAGAAAACTACTTTAATAAAAGTAACTTAAATGCTATTTTTAAGATAATCCTTTACGAAAACACTGAAAACTATATAATTAAATTTTTTCTGTTACAAGAATTAATTCAAATAGTCATTGAGTAAAGGGTGATTTTTTGTTTGCTTGTGACGTGGTAAGCTTAGGCGACGACACTAACAATTTGGAGAACAGCATGACACAACAAAACACCATGCCAGCCATACCGTCATTTGGTTTGGCATTGGGAACTTTTTTAGCGATTGTCGCCGTGATTGGCTTTGGGCTTTTTGTTTTAAAAGTAAGTTTGCATAGCTTGATGCTGATTTGTTTAATCATTGCCGCCGCCTCGGCTTGGTCATTGTACAAAGGGGGTTTTGCGCCGATACGTGAGGCCATGAATGTCGGAATTTCACGTGCCTTCTCAGCCATTTATATTTTTATTTTAATCGGCGTGTTAATTGCCGCTTATATCCAAAGCGGTACGGTGGCTGCTCTGATTTACTACGGTTTAGCATTTATTTCACCGGCGGTGTTCTTGCCCACAGGCCTGATTTTGTGCAGCTTTATGTCGCTGGCAACGGGAACCAGTTGGGGAACCGTGGGTACGGCAGGCGTAGTACTCATTGGTGTGGGTTCAGCAATGAATATTCCCTTGCCGGTGGTTGCCGGTATGGTGATATCAGGTGCAGTTTTTGGAGATAAAATGTCGCCGATTTCGGATACTACCAACCTCGCGGCGATGTCTGCCAAAACCGATTTATACTCCCATATCAAAAGTATGATGTTCACTACCGTGCCGGCGTATGTGATTGCACTGGGTTTATACACCTATTTGGGTTTGTCGTATAGCGATAACGCAATGCCGAGAGAAACCATTCAGACAATGCTAAACGCTATCGATCAGACCTTCTCTATCAACCTCATTTGCTTATTACCGTTGGTGGTGCTACTGGGTTTGAGCTTTAAGAGGGTCTCTGCCGAACCGGCAATGATGATATCTGCCGTGGTTGCCGTATTGATTGCCATCACGATGCAGGGCAAAGGCTTTGATGCTGCGCTGTCGTCTTTATGGTCGGGGGATAAACCGCAAACCGGCGTGGAAAATCTCGACAATTTATTAAGTCGCGGCGGTATTAGCTCGATGGGCTGGACGCTATTTTTGTCTTTGCAAGCCCTGGCGCTCGGCGGTATTTTAGCAGAGTTTGGTTTTTTACGCGTGTTGATTGCCGGCATTATCAGCGGTGTAAAGCGTCGTGCATCTTTGGTGGCGGCAACGATTGTCTCTTGTATTATGGGTAATATGAGCATGGGTGAAGCGTATATGTCAATTATCCTGGGTGGCCAGCTTTACGGCGATGCTTACGATGATAAGGATATTGACCGCAGTGTACTGTCGCGCTCTCTGGAAGAAGGGGCAACCCTATCCACACCGCTAATCCCGTGGACAACCGGCGGCGCATTTTTTGCCACAACGCTTAATGTCCCAACTTTGGACTATCTGCCGTATGCATTTGTCAATCTGATTAACCCGGTCATCGCCATTTTATTCGCGTATTTGGGAATTGCTTTGTTTCGAGCGAAAAAAGCCTAGAACGAGGAAAAAGTTATTATTGAAAAAGAATTGCTAACCATAGATGCACTCAAATATACGCGTCAATTACCGGCTGATATTTTGGCAAACCTCGGTGTGTTACTTATTGATCGTAAAGGGGCTAACAAAGAAGTTTTTTGTAAATCCAGATGGGCAGATAGTAAAGTTTAGTGGTGTTAAAAGTTAAATCTAGGGTTTATTGAAATGGTGAATTACAGCCTACGCGAGTTATGTGAATTATTGTTTTTGCGAAGTTGTCTAGCCTTGCGCCATCGATAAAATTGCCGTCCCCAATCAACCAGCATGAATAGGAAAATAGTAAACCAAAATCCTATCATGCCATTCCCAATATTAAATACGCGACAGGATAGCGGTTCTATTTGCTTATCGTGTAATCGATAACGAAACCAGGAAGCATAGTCATCACCTTGGTAACTCACGGTTTTGATCTGATTGTCTGTGGTTAATTCCCAATGATCAAAACCTTCCTTTTTAGACAGGTTTTTTTGATGAGTGGGTAGTTGATCTGCTAGGTGTTTAAATCGTACGAATTGCTTTTCGTTTTCCACGGCAACATAACAAATAGAATAGATTTCATCGCTGCTATCAGGTGTCCAAGTCGATAATAAAAAACTGGAACCGAATGAAATGACCATAGCGACGACAATAAACAGCAATAAATAAGCGATGGCTTTAAGTAAACCATAAAAAATTCTTTTTATCCATTGCATTGATATTTTTATCACGAAACCACATAGATAAGCGCTAAAACGTTACCCGAATGTTGTTTCGCTACCCTATAGGCTGCATAGAGCAGCAAATCTCTAATGCGACCACGATAAGTGAAACAATAAGGGCTTATATTGCGGATAGAACTGATGGCTTGTGGTTTTTTATTACAAGTCCATTTGTTATCGCAAGACACAATGTAGGCTGGTGTTGAGCATTAAGCGAAACCCAGCAATAATGTGGAGTTAATGTTTTGCGGGAATTTTAAACTCATGGGAAAGCTGGGTTTCGCTATTGTTCGGCCCAGCCTTGTATTATGAATTTGGCGGATGAAAGCTTTTAATTCCTCGTGCGATGCCGATGCCAAAATGTCGTTGATTTGTTGATGTTGTTTCATTGTGAACACTACCTATTTTTCTTCCTTTATTGCTGTTATTGACTCACTCTTGTGATTTTAATAAATAGCCTAACACACTATTCCAATCAGGAAACTGCTCCGAACCAAAGACAATGTGTTCGCCTGCAAACCTGCTCGCACCATTGCATGTGCGGTCATCAATTAAATACGCGCCTTGATTAAGGTTTTTATAATGCGAAAGAATAAGTCGCTTAAATAACACACTGTCTTTTTGGTAACCAAAATATTTTTGTATCCACAACACTTTATCGTGCCATGCCGTAGGGTTTGCCCACGGCGCAGTGGAAAGCACAAAGACTTCAATTTATCAATACCACTTTGAAAATCGACTAATACGTTATCCATATCAATATAGACAATCGGTTTTTCAAAATCGTGGGTATACTTTTCTTTATCAGTCATTTTTTTATAGGCTTATTCATTTGTTTTAAATTGTCATCAATATATCTATTCACTTTTTTGATACTCTTCAATCACTGTTAAGATTGTTTCACTACTATAATAGCTTCATCATTTTTCAGACTTTTATCGGCATATCTCAAGGAGCAACTACTTTTTTTAACCATATCGAGCATAAAATTTTTATCTTGTTTAAGTTTAAAACCATCAATATCATATTGAAGAATCTATGAAGTATTTTTTCAACAGAACGTATAAAATCCTTATCACTTTTTAAACTACTATCAGCATAACTTAGGCAAATACTTTTTGTTTAATAGCCGCTAAAAAACCTCTGTGTCTTTCTCAAAATAATCCCTCATAAGTAACTCCAGTATAATTCAACTGCTTGTGTCAGATGACTCATAATCAACAATAATCATCAAGAAATACCCTAAAAACTTAAATACACCATCTGCACTAAAGTAGCTATCTGTTTTAGCTTTGTTTTCTTCTGAAGTTTTTTTCTTTTTGACGACGACACGCACATCGAAACCTTTAAAGTTTTTCCGTTCACCAACCTTTATTTTGTTATCCAATTTGAACTTAGTTTTAAAGAATTTTACTTTTTCTTTATCGCCTGCACGAATCTGCCACCGATGCGCATCAATGAGCTCACAACCTATTTTTACAAATTCGCTCATTATTTCTTGCTGAGCTGGTTTACCTCCAAATTTGAGGAAAGACTTTTTTAAATCATGCCTGCTTGCAAAAATCGCCACAAACCGTTTGAGCTTTTCGGGTTCTTTTTTTGACAATTCATAGGCACGCTCGAGCGCGTGATTAAAATGAATACCCGAGGGCAGCTTTTGAAAAAGCCTCGCTTCACCGAATATCGCTTTGGCGCGCTTATAAAGTATGTCGGCCTTTTCAAAAGGGATCTTATGTTGCAATGAGACATCAGCAATGCACTGATTAACGGCTTGAGTGCGTGCTTTGCCTTTAAGCTTATAAGCATTCACACTTTCAAGACTTGCTTGTAGGTCATACAAATATGCAATTACATCCCGATAGCTCTCTTCAATAAAAATAGACGTTACTTCAGCAGACTTGTCGACTATTTCGCCCGTATCTATTTTTATTGGGCGGTATTGGTTCACAAAAAGCGGTATGCTGTCGACGTTGGTCTGTTTAGCTAGGTAGTGACGTAGGGGTTTCAAATTCACAAGACCTGACTTTGCGTCATAAGCGTTCTGGGCATGATAGCGAATCTTTTGTTTGCTTATGCCAGTAAGCTTCTCAAAGACTATGTAAGGCAACTTTAAACAAACACGACTAAGTTGCTCACCGGCAATCAAATGCGCGGTATGAATGTAATACTCAAAAGTTGGGGCTGTAGTTAAATGCCCAGTAAATGCAGATAATCCAACCCACGCGCCTTTGACTTCGTTGTACCCAAGCAAAGCCTCATTAATTACATTTACTTCTGACTCTGTATAGTCTGTCATTAAATAGGTTAGTGGCGATCGTCTTAGCACCAAAGCCAATTGACTCACAGCGTTGTGGCGAAAACTATGAAATGTGTAGTCATGCTCTGGTAAAAGTCTATCCCAAATGACACGCATCAACCGATTGTAAAAGACAGGAGTTAGTGGATTACCATCTGTCAGTGAAAACAAGTAGGGATTCTGAAGCCGCTTTTGCTTATCAAGATACATTCTAAAGTGTTCAAGTTCATCTGGTTTAAGCAAAGCGTGCAAGTCAATGAAACGCCTAGCACTATCTGATTTCAAGCTTCGATAGTGGTTCCGGCGAATAATCACTCTTAATTCTTTCTCGCCAAAACAGTCTTCCGTTTTTAGCCCAGCCAGCTCATTTACGCGAAATCCCCCTCTATATGAGAGAAATAAGATTGCTAAACATAATGATTTTTGCTCAGCGTTCAACAACGATTGCTCCAAGCATTTTCGCATGTTGGCATAAAGATTCGGTGAAATCATATTCGCGCGAACAATTTGCGCCTGCCCCAACCAACTAAAGTCAACATTTGGCGTGATGAATAATTCGTTTTTACATTGAAAGTGATGAAATGCTTTGAGGCGTTCAGCGACAATTGATTGATTTAAGACTGGTTGCGTAACATCTTGTACAAGAAATTTTTGTTCAGGTTCTGTTTCTGTTTCACTTAATACTTCATCGTATAATTCTTGGTCTCTTTCAGTTAAAGTGATTTGCTGTTCGAGCTCAATAAGGTTTTCGACTTCATTCGCGCCTGCATCTTTTGAAACAAGGTCGATAATCTGCTGATATATATCCTCATAACTTTCATCAGACCAAATAGATAAATCTTCTCCAGCAGTCAAAGTCAACCAAGCCTGCCCAATAGTGAGTAACTCTTCGCCGGCCGTTTCGATTGTCGTACCATTTACCGTTACTAAATGTACAATCCAATGGAGGAATCTTTGAATATTATCTTGCTGATAAGCATTTATAAGCATGTTGAGTTCAAATAGCAAATCGTCATTAAAAATGCGAAACGCTTTTTTAAGAGAACTGATAATATTGTGTTTTACCTCTTTTTGTACTTTGCCCTCTTTTCTTGTCAATGAACTCCCTTGAAAAAATTCAATCCAATCAATGGGAGTAATATTTTTGTTAAAGGGCTCATTTTGATAACTTGCACTTTTGACTGAACTAAGCGCTGTCGTTTTCTTTCTCCCCATCTGCACCATTGAAAGTGCTGTATCTATCTCAGCTATTTGACGCCAATGAAAATTTGCATAACGCATAAATTGAGACTGCCATGGCTTCTTAATATCTTTGACGACAACACCCAGCCGTTTACAAAGATTATGGATAATCGTATTTAGGGGTTGTACTTTGTAATCAGATAAAGTTTTTTCTCCCATCGCGACGATAAACGCCAAACTAATATCATCAATGCAGAATTGCACATACCGTTCAACGTTATTGGGAGGGATGAAACAACCATATTTTTTGTCTTCGATAGTAAGATGAATGACCAATAAAATATTCTCAGGGCTAAGTGCAATCTTACTAATTGTTCTTTTAGAAAAACACCATCTATACAGTGCTTCTAGGGCACCGTAATCATTTAATCCTCCGTTAAAGACTGCACTAAAAATCAGTCCTTCAACTAGGTCATTGGCAGAAAAAATACGTTTTCTTAACCAATAATCCCTTATCTTTCGGGCATTATCAGTGAGTTCACTACCGCGCGTAAACCAGTCAAAATCTAACTCTGGTGAAGGCAAGCTGATACGTGCTGGGACATCTGGCTCAGGAAGTTGATTTTCATCTTCTGCTCTGAGGTTATAGTCACGAACAAACTGCAACAAACCTTCTCTTGCAAGAATATAAGCTGACGAGGTACTGAAGCTGTCAGCAATTATTTTCTCTATTTCCGGCAAGTGGTAATTGCTCAATACCGCGTATTTTTCCTCGAAAAATCTAGCTGTTTCTAGATAAAATTTTTTAGCTATTTCGTAACCTTGAGAGCGAACCTTAGCACTTTCTCTCTTCCGCTTCTCTTCACGCGCTAGGTGAGCTAGTTTATCCATACAATTTCACATCTATTTGCTGAAGATTAAGGTCTTTCGCAACTTCATCTAATGCCGGAGTTAATGCATGCAATTCAGAAATACTCGCACACGAATCTGCTTCAAACATTTGTATATCCCAGTCTTCGTGTCCAAACATCGCTTGCAAAAGATACTCGGGACAACGCCTCGTCAATTGGCTCCGTAGCTGGTGTCGTAACCAATTGTCCTCATGATGCCAAAATGAACGTAATTCTCTACTAATATTTGAAGGTTTTATTGGCCAAAAACCATCATAAGTGTGAATTTGCAGAAAGGTTGTTTCTGAGTTTAAAACCCGCTCAATAGGGAATGCTTGAGAAGGGAACAACAAATTAAATCGACTCGTAAACCGTCTTAAAAACGCAATATAGTTCTTAATAGCGGTGCTTAGAAAATCACAAATGGGAATTAGTCTACCAGGATCTTTTGTATCTTTGGCCTTATCAGATACCCACAGTAATTTATAATCTAAGTTTATCTGTTTAAGAAACCCCGGCGCATGCTTGACGGGACGAATACCAGTTAATAGCATTATCACATGCCAAAGCCAAGTAGTGTAAGCATTAAAATGGCCCGTCATCGTTTGAAATGTATGCGGATTATCCATTAGCTCAAATTGTATGACACGATTTCTTAATATCTCGAAAAGTTTTGAGCTCGTTGGCTGAATGAGTGCGATTTGAGAACCAGCCTGCTCGTATTCATAACTAATGCCTTCATCTAGAGCTTCGATAAAATAAGTTTTGTATTTATCTGCTAACTTATCTATTAGCAGATGTATCGCTTTTGAATAGGTCTCTTCAACCTCTTCTATATCGAAACTTGTGTAGGTTAAGGGTGAATAGTGACTTGCTGTTACCCCTGTAATAACCTTAGCATGAAAAGGCTCTTTAAGATGATGGTGAATTATGCTGAACAGTGCGTTATTAATCTGAATTTCCAGCAAAAAAGGCAGATTGCATTTCTTGGCTGTCTGTTTAAGTATATCTTTGAGGTTGTCACGAACTCTCGTTTCAGCTGCTTCAGAAAGATCACTAAGTATGGGCGCTAATGGAATGCTAATTTTCTTTGTTTGGCTTAACTGATGATTGAGAAGCTTTAAATTACTGAGTCTCCTCACATCCAACTCTTGTACAGCTTTGATGCTATATTGTTCTATTTCTAAGAATCGACGATGGTTACTGGAAAACCATATATCATCTAAAACATCGCTAATTGAGCGTCCCGTGGTGAGTGTAATGAGTATTGCACTTATTGCAACCCATTCTTTTTCTTCTTCACTGCGTTCTTTTAAACCCGTAGATAAAAGTCTCATAAATTGTTGCCACAATGTGACAAGTACCTCCTGCAGTGCTTCTAGCGGTAATCGTCTAGGATTACTAGGTAACCCCAGACGATTGCGGTACGCATGCAAATAATTAACTTTGTTTTGTAGTTGCTGCTGTTCTGAAGAATATTTTGTGCGCTCAGAAGGCTTGAAGTAATTATCTGTAATGACTATTGGACTCCTTTCACTTACATCATCTTCAGTTATGTATTGACCATTTTCATCATTAAACATCATTTGACGATGCAACAGATCTTCATCTAAAGAGATATCATCTTTAATTAGAACTCTTCTTTTTTTTGCACGCTCCCCAGACGCTCTAGAGGCAATATCTTTGGGATTGAGTGCGCCTTTATAAGGTTGAAAGATTTCATATAAACGATCCTTATGTTGAATGACAATTCTTTGCTCGTCAATTTGGAAACCTAGCCTGATCGCCTGAAAAATTTCTTTTTCGAAATTTCTAATTTGTTGAACTACGGCATTTAACTTGCCGTGGCTCTTGATATGAATTTCTTGAAGTTTTGTGAAGATAAATTTTTGTGGTTTTTCAGGTTTAAAAGACTCCCTAAGCCCTCGACAAAGTATTTCAGCCCTTTCAGAGTTCTTATCTCCCAAGCTGGCATAAGCAAAAATCAATTTGAAATATCCTGATAAAAATAGCCAGAGAGGCTCTTCCGACTTTGGGTAACCAAACTGTTTAAAAGTGCTTAAAAGTGTTCTATGCAAATAGTATTTTTCAATATCTGAAATATTAATATTACGTATCTCTTCAGCATTATCAGAAGAGTCGAGGTCCTCATTGCTAAGTTTAATCTCAGACAGTTTTTCATTACCTAAAACTTTAAAGAAAAAATCTTGGTCAACTCTCATTATATCTAACAGATATTGCTTTAACTTCAATTCGAGTGCACTGTCACTGGTCATTACAACCGAAACAAAATCGTTAAAGTCTCTGGCATCAAGACCGTCATACTTTAGTAAGTCGAAAAACTGTATTATCCTCATTCCAATAACCAACTTTCATCTTCTGGAACATATAATTGACTTATACATTTTGACCTTTTTATACCTGAGTTTCGAGCAATTTTCCGATGATAGTCAAAAGTATGGGATTCAATTTTGGCGAATTGGCAATAGGTGCTGATATTCAACTCTCTTGCACCAATCACAGCGAGTAGAAGCTTAGGCCTTGCACCTATTCCAGTTTGTAAGGTTCTGAGTAATTCAAAATGATTAATATCACGCTGGTAAGACAAGTCGGCAACTTCACGCCAAGCCAAAGATTCGATGCTAAATTTGTCTGGCTGATAGACAAGACAGTGCTGATAAAGCCTCTCACCCGATAATTTTTCACATTCTATATAACTAAATGAATTGAAAAAGTAGTACGAGTTTTTCTCGGCCCCCTTAATTAGCATAATTGACGGTCTGTAAAAAGGGTCAATCTCTTTGACAGAAGCTCGAATTCTCAACGTTCGAAATTTACTCCACGCAATAAACGCTTTTTCAGCCAAAGGATGAATCTCGATGGTTACTTTTTTGTCAAAGAAATTGATTTGATTTTGAGTCGGCTTCTTGTTCTTCATCGTTTATTTAGATAAAACAAGAGAAACTATATCATGGTTATGTGTAAAAAACTATAATATAGCTGTGACTAAAAATTAAAAATATACGTTAAATTGTGTATAATTGTGATAAAAATAAAAATAGGATATTAAAGAAATATCTTTTAAAATCAAAATAAAGAATTTAAAGTAAGAAAACACAATAAAGTTATCTGACCTTGCCAAGGTTGGGGTTTTCAGACACTATCTCAAAAGACCTGAAAAAACGAGGCATGAGTTTTGTCGGTTCAACCATTATCTATGCTTTTATGCAAGCGGTAGGGATGGTAAATGATCACCAAATCGATTGTTTTTGCATAAATAAATAATAAAACCTGCAAAATAACCACGCTTCATCAAACGCGCTTGCCGTACCACTTATAAGTGGTACGGGTTTACACTCTT
>PDWJ01014602.1_pt1 | contig 10169 bp, 8 predicted proteins | sample 1430881 | NCBI WGS metagenome assembly PDWJ01 (sample SAMN01162460, study PRJNA174530) | Oral metagenome, whole genome shotgun sequencing project. | biome: Marine environment; feature: Marine mammal; material: Swab sample of the gingival sulcus; isolation source: swab sample of gingival sulcus...
ACAACCTATGGGTAGGTGGCCGAGTGGTTAAAGGCGGCAGACTGTAAATCTGCTCTCGTATGAGTACGCTGGTTCGAATCCAGCCCTGCCCACCATTTTAACAATCAAGGAGTTACGCTAGTTCGTGACTCCTTTTTTGTTGTCCTCAAAACGCCCGACTGGGCAGAAACTGGGCATTTTCATCGGGGGTTGTGGGGCTTTTTCTGACCTTTTGTGTCTTGGTTTTGGGGAAAACAGAGACCGATTTATGCGAGCAAATCAGGGATAGTGATCGTTTTTACTTCCAGAAACACCTTCTAATATCGTGAATAACAATAGGAAATTTAACATTTTTCACGATATTAACTTGTATTATCGTGAAAACATCTTTATACTGGAAATATGGCAAACACCCTTCAAGTCTTCCAGCGTATCCAGAACCTACAAAAACGATACCTTACATCCTGTGTTGGCAAAGATTCTTTACTTCAAATGCTGTATGAATCGGAGGTTGCTGAACAGGTCTATAACTCCAACGCTATTGAAAACAGCACGTTATCGCTTGAGGAAACCGACAAGATTCTGAGACAGATCAATCTGGATCGTTTTATCAGTGAACGAGAACTCTTTGAAGCCAAGAACCTTGCCCGTGTTGTGGAATACATCGACAGGAAGGCGAAGGAAGAAGAGTTGTCTTTAGATGTCATGCTTCTCCTACACAAAATGCTCATCAGTAACATTCGAGACGACATAGCTGGACGTATTCGAAATCTGGATGAGTGGGTGCGAGTAGGCAGCCATATTGCTGCCGATCCTGCTGATTTGCTGAAACTTATCCAAGACATGCTCATAACCTACCAGACGAGCAGTCAGGACAATGTCATTAAACGTATTGCACGGTTTCATCTGACCTTTGAGCACATCCACCCTTTTGTTGATGGAAACGGTCGGATTGGACGGGTTTTGAACAACTACCTCCTTATCCGAGAAGGACATGTGCCAATCAATATCAAATTCATCGATAGAAGCCTCTACTACGATGCTTTTGCCGAGTTTGACGAAAAAAAAGAGACCAAGATCATGGAAAGCATTGTAGGAAAAGCGTTAAGCAGCAGTTACCACAAGCGACTGGCTTATCTGGAAGGGAAAAAAATTGTAACGCTAGCAGATTATGCCAAGCAGGAAAAAACTTCTCATTCCAATCTCATTAACAAAGCGAACCGTCAGACCATTGAAGCTTTTTGGGAAAAAGGTATGTGGAAGATTGGAGTCTGATGTGTCCCTCGCAAGTTTGGGAGATCATTTTTACCCTTATTTATCATAACGGGTTCGGAATTGTTCCAAGCCCCAGCCCCAGATAGATAATAATGCCTCGCAAGGTTCGTTTTGCGAGTTAAACACAGGCTTCTTGAGGAGTTCGAACCTCCTCAAAATAGCTTTTTCCCTCTTTCGCATTTCCTGAATAATCAGATACGGTTCTCCCAATCCTATAGTGGCTTCACGGTCTTTGATAAAGAAGTTCGATCCTAGCTTGGCTAACAGTTCTTTTTTCTCTTCTGGGCTACCAGTTTCAAAGGCAGCGTAAGCACATCTTGTCAGCTCTATGGATTCTTGTAGCACCTTGAACCATGCTTCTTGTGTTGTTCCTTGATGCTTTTCCTGATTTTCCAGAGCTTCGAGATTTTGTTCGTATTTACGGATCATGCGTTGATAGATTTCATCACTGATTTTTCCAGAAGCATATTTGTCTGCCAATCCTTCAATGGATTGTTCAATGGTATTGCGTTCCTGTTGGATGAGCTTTTTCTTCGTGGTGTGACGGTATTGGTTTTCCTTGTTCTGTTCCTGTATTTTCCCAATACCCCATTCCAAGAACTGAGGATGCACCTGCACGGACAGAATCTTATCCTTGATCTGACTTTCCAATGATTCTACTCGAATACACTGTTGCGAACATTTCACACCTGCTTTTTTCTTGGTGCAACGCATGTAGTGGTAGGTATGCACGTTTCCGTTTTTCTGCCGCTTGATCTTGGGTGGCTCAGGAGTAAAGGAGCAGTTGCATTCGCCACACTTAAAAATTCCTCCATACGGATGATTGTGTTTTCTTTTTATCGTTCCAGGCTTTCCAAGATACACCTGTAACAAGTCAAACTCAGTCGGCGAAAACATGGCTGGAGCATTGGAGTAATACCATTTTCCACCCCAGAGAAATTTCCCCATGATAAAGGTATTACTGTAGAGGGAATGGACTCTGCTGTAGGAAATATCCTTCCCTCGCTTGGTTTTCATACCGATTGATTGCAGGTAACGATGCACGTCAGAGACTTTGTAGACGCCTTTGGTCTCAATGATCTTAAGTCCCTGTTTCCTGAGAATATCGAATCGTTCAGGGTCTTTGAAGACCTTCTTTTCTCCTTTCAATCCATGATGATCGTTCAGCCATCCAAGCAAGGCTAATCCAGGTTTATACCCCTTCTTTACCTTGAGTTTTAAGCCGTCAACAACGTCTTTACTGAGATCAATGGATGATTGGGTAGCGTCTCCAAACTCTACGCCCAAGAGGATTTGGCTCGTGGTCTGATCCACGATTTTACGATCTGTGATGATGAAGGCTATTTTCCCTTGCATGATGAGGTATTTGATCGCTCCTTCGTCAATCGGATTCCGTGCCAAACGGGACAAGAGCCATGTGAAGATACGGACGGGTTTTTCCGCTTGCTCGATGAACTCGATCATTTCCCCAAAGCCAGGTCTTCCAGGCTTCGTTCCTGTTCTGGAATCTGTCCAAGTCTGCTTGAGTGAAATGCCCCATTTCTTTTCCTCGTTGGCGAGCCAGTCGAGTTGTTTGGGGATGGATTGCATTTGTTTCTTCTCATCTTCTTCTGATCGGCGAGCGTAGCCAATATCTATAAAGTCTTTGCCGTTCCCGATAAGAGAAAATGTCATGTTAGATCATATTAAAGGTTTTGTTGTTTCCGTGTCAAAGAGTCCGTAATGGATTGGATCAATCCAATCAGACGCATCCCTTGTGTTTCTGCTTCTTCTTCACTGATAGTCTCTCCATGAATGTGCTCATAGATTTTCTGGTATTCGGCAATGTCTTGGGGAGAAAGCTTCATGGAAGAAAAGGGTTACAGACGGATCGTGGAATCTAGCAGGTATTCATTCTTTGGGCAAATTTTGTGGAGGTGATTTTTCATTCAACGATGAACATTAAGAAATCGTGGCAGAATTATTTGGAGGAATGAAGAAGGTTGTGTAAGAATGACCGTCTGAATGTTTTCTCTATTCCCTAACCCCAACGCACCGCAAACACAAACCATGTTCAGCTTAATGACCGTGACCGACTGCTCTTGCGATCCCTCGCACGATTCACACTGACCACCCGATTGGCAGCGGAAGTTTGTAAGCGAAACCATGTCCCTTTTGCCAGTCCTCAAACCCTCTACCGACGACTCGACAAACTCTGCAAGGCAGGGCTTCTTTGTCGTGAAAAATGTCGTTGGAACGGAGAGTATTATTTTTACCTCTCCAAAGAAGGAAAAGCGTTGGTGGAATTGGAAACAGGTGAAGTGCTACCTCGTAAAGCATACACTCCTATCAGTCCGACCTTGTTGGATCATGAGTTGGATTTAGCGAAATTCTGGATCAAATTTCTGGATGATACTCAGAAGCTGAACCTTCCAATCGTTCGGTTTTGGAGGGATGGTCAGTTTGTGTTCCACAGTCATGATGGAAAACTCATTCCTGATGGAACGATTATCTTGCGGATCAAGGGCAAGCATCATGTGTGTTTTGTGGAGATGGATCGGAGCACGCAGACGAGTGGTATCAGAGGCAGTGCAAAAGCGGTCATACGCCAGAAAATCCAACGCTACGCCGAACTAGAGCGGAGACTAAAGCAGCATCCTGCGTTGAGTCCGTTTCGTGTGTCGAAGATGCAGGTGGTGTTTGTGTGCCTTACGGAACAGCGACTGCACAATCTTCTCCGTGTGGCGGAACAGATGGATGTAGAATGTGGTTTTACCTGTTGGCCGAGACTCGTGCATGTGAAGCATCCTGATACCGCTCAAGGGTGGCAGTATCGGAAAGCGAATGTGTTAGCAGCAGAGCTTTTCTCTTTCTCCAGTCGTGCCCCTCCCAAGTCTCTGTTGAGTGCTTACCGTTCTCATTGAACCAAAACATTTCCAAAGTCTGTTGGAGCGTTGTGATTTTCACAACGTTTCACAGGCTTCTTCTTGCTAACCCTTTTTTCCTATGAATATTTTACCTGAAAACAAACACAAACAACTGGCTCTTCCTGCTCCGTCAGCTCAAGCTCTGGATGAACATGAAGACTGGCTACGGGTCATTCGTTCCCTAAACGATGCCTTCCGTTTATCGTTTACCGCCACCGAGCTTTATTGTTCGCCTGGTATCATCGCTTTTTCTCTCCATCAGCAAGGACAGATTCTGGAGCGAGTGCGGAACTATCGAAACTTCAATGAAGAGAATGATCCCGATAAACTTCACAACAGAGGGAGCTTTGATTTTGAAGGACAAACGATTTTGTGGGAAATCTACTGCACAGATCAGAACCAACAGAACGAAGCGTCTGATCCTGCTTGTCTCAAGTTGACCCGAAGGCACATGATGATTTTGATAGAAAACGAGTAATGGAATTATTTGCCAAAATAAACGATTTGGATACAATCTAAAGTCCTCTTCTTCTTTCCAGCCGTGAGCCTGAATCGCATGATACAGGCTTTTTTCTCCCCCGTGTATGCGGTGGGACGAGATACTTTCTGGATACGGAGAAAGCCGGTGTTTTCCTTCGGAAACGTATCCACTGTGCCGATGTAAAAGCCCTGTTTTGTCTCTGGAAGTGCTCTCATGCAGGCACTGGATAGAAACATCCCAAGAGGTGTTGAAGAGGTAGCCCCTGATTCTAACGAATACGGGGGCTTTTTGAGAGCAACACAATGTGTTGAACGGGTTGTTGAATCGCCTGTTGAAAACGTTGTTGAATGGACTCAACAGGCAAATCAACAGGTTGTGGGTTTTTTCAAAACACCACAAACCCTGTCTCTAACTGGTTTTAACGGGTTCAAGAGCCCCAACCGTCGGGGATCGTTCCGACCCCGACTCCTCCCATTCCAGCACTGTGTGATCAAAGATAACACGGCACGCATCCGCTTTCCATGGAAGGAGCCAGCCCTCAGATTCCCCAAATGCCCTTCGCCCCGACGGTTGGGGCAACGGGGAACGGAGAAGAAACGGGTTGAAACTACTGGTTCTTAATTTGAGATTGAAAATTGCCCATGCTGTGACAGTTTCAGGCGAATCTTCCCCCTAAAATCATGGTTCGTCGATTTTACTTCTTATTCACTATACTTTTATCACCTGCACCTCTCTACGGTGCTGTTGATTTGACCCTTAGCCCGAGTGCTAAAACCGTCAAAGCAGGAACTACCGAACGGGTTAATTTTAACAATACAGGAGCTTCTACGGGACGCTATCAGATGTTTTTTGATTCAGGAAGAGAGTCGTGGATGACGATTCACAATGATAATAACAATATAACGTCTGGTTACATTAAGCTTGATCCTCCTGTAGGGGTTACTGGAACTTTTACGGTTAAGATTCGAGCTAACAAATATCTTTCATCGGAGAAGGATGTAGAAACGTTGGTAGTAACGGTTACAGCTGGCACAACACCACTTACCTTGAGCGTTTCCAATACAAGCTTTCGGGAACATACGACTTTTCAAATCCCTGTGTCGGTAAATGGTGGCCGCACGCCTTACACAGGAACAATTACCTCGGGAAGTTTTCCAGGCAGTGACCAACTGTATTTTGATCGTGTAACCAACCGCCTTCTATTTAGCTCTACAAATCTCAATGTCATATCAGACAAAACCTATCATTTTACACTTCGTATTACCGATGCGGATGGCACTGCGGTTTCAGACTCCTTTTCTGTAACAATCACGAATGACATTCCCACAAAACCCAATCCTCCGTCCAGTTTTTCGGTTACTGCCAACTCATCATCTCAGATAACCGCCATATGGAGTAGCGTATCAGGAGTTTCGGATAGTTCAACCGGCTCGTATGAACTCCAGCGTTCACGTTCGCCAAATTCAGGATATCAGGTAGTCTATTCTGGAAAAGAAAGAACTTTTGTCGATACAGGACTCTTGGCAAACACTGTTTATTATTACCGTGTCCGAGCCAGGACGACAGAGTTTTCTGATTTTGCCGATACCCAGCAGACACAAACGCAAGCTCCGTCACTCCAGCCAGACCTTATTCCTGAATCTCTTACGGTATCATCTCAAACTGTAACAGCTGGGCAGCTCATTAAAGGAAGTGTGCGTGTAAAGAACCAAGGACAAGGCGACGCAGTAGGAGGAGCTACAACATTCTATTTTCACAAAGGTAATGCTGGTTATTCAAACCTCATATCTACCCAGCAGTATAGCACCGTTCCAGCAGGGCAATATCAGACGGTTCATTTTTCTTATACCGTTCCTGCCGATACGGTTCAAGGAACGTATATCATATCGTGTCGTGTGGACGACAAGAATACGGAAACCAGAGAAACCAATGAAAACAATAACACGGGGGCTGTGAGTATTCAGGTGAAGTCTAGCACGCCACCAGCCAACACTGCTCCATCCATAATCAAGAGCCTTACCAACCCTACAAATCCTCTAGCAGGACAGCCGACAACGATGAGTGCTTTTTGGACAGATCCAGATCAAGGAGACAACATCGTCAACAACCGCTTCCGTATCAAACCATCTGGAGGAACTTTTGGAAGTCCTGTAAGTATGGCCTTTATTCCTGGTTCTGGGAGCAATCCACGGTTTGATGGTGTTTATACGTTTCCTTCTGCTGGAATTTATACCATCGAATTTATTGCTTCTGATCAAACCACTACAGCAGAGTGGCAGGGGAGCCGAACGATAGAAGTAGTTAATGTATCTCCATGGAATCTCACAACGTTTACGTCCACTATCACTCCGTCAGGAATCCTCACAGTGCAGATCCAATTTGACGGCAATGCTTCAGCTATTTCCAGTGATATTACCCTTATTCCAGCCAATGGAAATGCCGACACTCCCCATATCGAAGGAAGTTTTCAGACGAAAACATCTGCTTCTGGAGAATCCGCCAGTGTGATGTATCATTCAGATGCGTTGGTGAATCTTGTTAGTGGAAATTCCTACAAAGCCAGAATCCAGTATATGGATAGCTCTGGAAACAGACAAACAGCTTTTAGCAATACGTTTGTTATGCCTTCAGTCAGCTCTAGCATTCTTTCGCTTACTGGACCTTCGTATCAGATAACACCGAGCTCGCAACAAACCCTTCACTTAAGAGTCTCTTCCATCATTACAGGAAATGCTCTGGTGCATCTCACATTGACTCCCAGTGGTGGTTCAGGAACGACACCACTTCCCGTAAAGCCAAATCCTCTATGGCTTCAAAGAGGACTGGTAGAACAAAACCTCACATTCACAGCTCCAACTTCTACACCCATTGGAGGTTATGATGGAACGGTGTCTCTGTGGCTTGATACCAATGGAAATGGAAACGTTGACCTTGCTACGGATACCCGTGTTACACCCGACAAATCTGTTCCTAATCTTATAACCCTTTTTGCAGGGAATGACCCTTCTGATACCAATAATGACGGTGTAAAGGATAGTTGGCTTACAGATCATCAAGTGATTGACATTCATGGAGACGATGACGGCGATGGGAATGAGAATTGGAAAGAATTTGTCTTCAACCTTGACCCGAACAAAATTGATGACGTTGCAAGTTCGGTAAAAGTATATAAAGACTCGTCATCAGGGCTACGTTACGCAGACTTTACATATCGTCGTCGCAAATCCATTGAAGGGATTTATGCTTTTGTTCTGGAAACCAGTCGTGATCTTAAAACTTGGGAAGATGCATCCATCTGTTTCCAGAAAATAGGCGCTATTGATCATGGGGATGGTGCGGAGACAGTCACTTTCCGTTGCAACGTTCCATTGCAGGATGATCCCACATTGATGGTCCGAGCACGAGTGTTTCGCAACTTTACCAATGGTCCTGATACGTTCCTTCAACCGACACAAGTGCTGATCAATTCCAATCTGGCAAAGATCAATGGACTTACCCTTACTAACAACCAGTCTCCCTCTGTTCCCTATCTCTTACAAACAGCAGGCATAGATCTTTCTTCTATAGGACTCCAGAGTGCCTACGGCCTCTTTGCTCATCTAAAACATCATAGCGACATCGCAGCCAGTGCTTTTATCACCCCCAACCCTCCTCATCCTATTCCCTCAGGACATTTGGTGTTTTTTGGCGATCCAAGTCTGGATATGCATCTACGAGTTGCGTTGAGCCAACAAGCGACAGGAGAAAATCTGGAATACCTTGCTCAGATCCGTGCTCATGGACTTGTAGGAGTCTCTCAGGGGAACGGACACATTCTTGTGCCTGATCTACACGGAAACATTGTGAGTGTTGATGTTCGCAACAATGGTTTGGACTATCTTGGCGCAGGAATAACACAAGAACTCTTCCTGGGCTCTATCGATCCCGTTGACGCACAACTTGCCACTCGCTATCCTGTAGAAGTCCAAGAAGACACAATACGTATGTCCAGACTCCTTACCACAGATCCGATCTATGCTCATGCAGAAAACTGTGAAGATCTTTCTACAACGGATTTTTCTGGATACCATGACACCAATTGGGACGACTTAGTTTTGCCTCCGCAAAGTTTGGGGGCTTCTGTAGCGATCCTTCTCAAATCTGGTTGGCGATCTGTGCCTCTGAGTGCTTTCTATAATAATGGACCTCTGAATAAAGAGAGCTTGAGAGCGTGGCTTCTAAGCCAGCTTTCCGAAGCTGTCTTTCCCGAAAATAGTGATCCCATTACAATTTATTTTGCCGTCTGTGCGAGTAATTTACCTGTGAAGCATCGATTAAATGTTCTTTCTGCGGTATTTGTCACTCCTTCAGGAGACCCAGTTAGTAAGCCCAAGGATGAAGGAACAGGCCAAAATGAGTTTGCTTTTGACTCATCTAGCACGGGAGAGCTGGAAATGAAACTTGAAGTTCATGTCCCAGGAAGTAGTTCCCTGAGCGTGCTCGAACAGAGTCGATTTGCCTTTGAAATTGATTCAATTGGAGGCTCTCAAAAGAAGTGGCATGTTTTAAATTTGGGAGGGAGACCTCTGGTAAAAAATGATATGCTAACGGCACAAGTAACCTTTACTGGATTGCCTGAACTGAATTCTGATTTTGGAAGAAAAACAGTTCGTATCAAATATGATGGCATCCTGATTGCGGAAGATGATTTTGAGGTGTTTTTTAGTCGGGATGCGACAAATCATCCAAGTGGACAAGCAGGGTCTCCTAATTGGTTTTATTATTGGAGGCAGTTTATACCTTTAGGTAGAATTAAAACATTGCATTTCGCAGATCTCAGCACACTTCCAAATGAACCATATGGAGCTACTGCACAGAGTGATCGCATTGTATGGCTAGATCAAAAATCATCAGGGTTGAATGATATAACGAACAGCCAAGGTCTTCATACATTCTACGAAATAATCTCCCATGAAAACCACCATATTGTTTTGTGGGAAGAATGGTGGGGAATCGAGGGAGATGTTATGGCTAGTTCGGATACAGATAATGACAGATATCCTGATTCATTTGAACGTAGTCAAATGGGAGTGAGCTACGGGTTTGTAGTTGGGCAAAATGACTCGTATGACGGAGGAGTTTCCACTCCCATATTAACTGCTAATTTTCCAAACAACTCATCGGGGTTCAACTACGAGGAGGATTTGTGCCAACAGATTGAAAGAGATATAGATGAAACACAATTTGATCACTTGGACTGGTCTTTTGACCCTCGAAAAATTCATCAGGGGAAAAATCATAAATAAATACTGATGAAATATTTTTTGCTACTGGTATCAATTTTTGTTTGTAGTTCTGCCTATGCTAGCAGAGATTCTATAGAGTTCAAGAAAACCTATGATCTCTTTAAGCAGAATAAGATATTGCCTCATCATGAGAAGTATTCATCCATGGTAGTGTCCAGAATCTTTCGCACTTTTGTTTGGGCTGATCTGAGTTTTGTTAGTGTTGGGGTGATTTCTTCTACTCAGGAGGCAGGAGTTTGAGGC
>PDWJ01005637.1_pt1 | contig 10168 bp, 7 predicted proteins | sample 1430881 | NCBI WGS metagenome assembly PDWJ01 (sample SAMN01162460, study PRJNA174530) | Oral metagenome, whole genome shotgun sequencing project. | biome: Marine environment; feature: Marine mammal; material: Swab sample of the gingival sulcus; isolation source: swab sample of gingival sulcus...
AACAACATAAAAATTATAACTATATAGTTTATTGGGAATACAAACTTCAAAAGTTTAGGATTATTTTTGTATATAACAAATAATGTCACAACTCAAACTAAAGCAGATGAAATCAACTTAACTATCCATCATATATCTCAGCTAAATGGTACTAATAAAAATATTATATTAGCTAAAACAAAAATTCAGATACTTAATATATCATCTGATTTTTTAAATCATAAAAATAATCATCCTAAAGAAACTATTAAACTGTATCAAACAATTATATAAGTTTGTAAATCCTCTATAAAAAATAAAGGATTTATAAAAGAACAAAGAAATCAAAATAAAAGTAAAGTTCTTGAAGAATAAATAAATGAGGTTACAACAGCAAAAATAGTATTTAAAATCAAAAAGAAAAAAGTAATTCATGAAGACATATATGGAGAATTAACATCTCATAATAAATACCTTCAAGAAAGTATAACCAAAAAGTTGATTAATATAGCTATTCATAAAAGTACAATTGCTTGATCATTCAATCACTTTTTGTCTAAAAATATTCAAGCTCAATATACAGTAAATCAAACCAACATTCAAATTATAATTTTTCAAAAATTTCAAACCAACTCAAAACCTAATCTTAAGAAAAACAACGCACATAAAAAAATTAGTATTCATCAAATTTTTGCAAGAATATTCTCAGAGAAGAAATTTTTAATTAATTCTCATGTTTTTTCAAAGAAAACTTCTACTAAAGAAGGCTTTGATAAAGAAGGTTCTGAAATATCTGTTTGTAAAAATTCTCTTTCTTCTATCTCAATAGAAGAAGCTTTGGATTCTACTTTTTTAGTATTATAAATATTTTCTTTTGAAGTATTGTCTTGTGCTAATGGTTTTTTACTTGTTTCTAAGGAGTTTACATCATCTTGTAATGATAAATAAGAATTTGTTTTTTCTAAAGAATCTACTTCATTTTTTTGTAGAATATTAAGACTCTCTCTAGTAGTTCACAAACTAGATTTGATAGTTTTATTATTAGATATAGCATTGACAAAAAAAGTTACTCTTTCTTCAATATAAGCTTTTCTTAAAATTATAAATTTAAAAATTAATAATACAATAATAAAAGAAATAAATCACTCATCATCAAAAGGTCAATCTCTATCTACAAATAATGAAAAGGAAAAAGCTGCAATTAATGAAATTACCCATGCAAAACGATTTAGTAATTTAAACATAATATTTTTTTAAGATATATTTTTATTTTTCTCAAGATTTACTATTTCATAACTTTTTTAACATAATTGAAATTCAAATAAAGAAAATCAAGGTTGTGAAAAACATAAACAAAATAAATATATTTTTGTTTGACTCAATAAACCTATCATCACTTTTGTCGCATTTATCTCATATTTTATCATTATCAGTGTCCCTTTGATCTGGATTATAATCATAAGGACAATTATCATTAATAAAAATTATATTATCATTATCAATATCCTCACAAAGATCTCATATTCAATTATTATCACTATCTTTTTGGTCCGGATTAGCAACATTTAAACAATTATCAACTAATCAATCAATTCAATCATTATCGCTATCTTCACATATATCTCAAACTCCATTTTTATTTTGGTCTACTTGATACTTATTTTGAATATTTTTACAATTATCACAAACATCTCAAATTCAGTCTTTATCAATATCTTCTTGTTTTGGATTACTAATATTTTTACAATTATCAATACTATTTATTATTCCATCTTTATCATCATCATTTTCTAATATATATTTTTCTTTTTGCTCACAAACATCTCATATTCATGAATTATCTTTATCTATTTGTTTGGGATTATATAATTTACAATTATCACATAAATTTCAAATTCAATCTTTGTCATCATCTTTTTGTTTTGGATTACTAATGTTTCTGCAATTATCCAAACTATCAAAAATTGAATCTCAATCTTTATCAAATTCACAAACATCTCAAACAGAATTTCTATTAATATCCTTTTGATCTGGATTATGTACATTTATACAATTATCTTTTACTCAAATTATTCAATCCCTATCATCATCAGAACAAAGGTCTCACCTACCATCTGCATTAATATCTTTTTGAAATGGATTATATACATTTATACAATTGTCTTCTTTATCAGAAACTCAATCATTATCAGAATCTTTTTGTACATAAACATTATAATTATCATTCCTTTTTAAAAATAAATCTATAGTTTTTGTATTTAAATCAGTAGAAAAACCATTAAATGAGTTGGGATATAAACGAAATGAATCATTACAATTATACGAACTATAAACATTTATATCATCATCAAAAAAACTCATAAATAAAAATTCAGATATATTATTTAAAAATGACAATTCATATATCCTAACTTTTTCTGCTATATCCAATCATCTCTTATGTGGATACCTTGAAGTAAACTTTATTTTTAAATATCAAAAAGAAAAATCAGTTATATTTTTTATAGTAACTTTTTTATAATCATCTCAATTTTCTGAAATATAAAATTCAGGAATATAATAATTTGATTTATATGAAAAATTAAATAAGCTTGTAAAATTTTTTATCTTTTTATCAAACTTCAAAATAAGCTCATTTCAAGATAAATCTCAAGTTCAAATACCAAGCTCTAAAAAAGTTTTGTTATTATTATCTTTCAAATTTCTATACTCAAATCTATCAAATTTTTTTCACTCAAAAAAATAATCATTATAAACTCAATCTTTTTTATAAAATAGTTTAATTGGTAAAACTTTATTATTTTGAGTTACAATAATATCAGATTTATTTGAGTTTAAAATATATGTAGCTCCTTTTTCAAGATTAGAAGTTTTTATAACACCACTATACTCATAACACTCGGAATTAAAATTAGAAGGAATATTTTTTAGTCAAGAAATTAAACCACTAGATGAGTATGTTGTATCAAATATTGTAAATAAAAAAAAGAGCAAAAATATTTTTCTCATATTTTAAAAATATAAAAAATAAAATAAAAGATTTACAAAAATCTTTTATAATTCAGTCAAATCTTTTATAGGACAATAAAAATCAAGCTTATCTTTTCAAACCTTTGATATAACATAATCTATTACATCTTCTTTTTTTACTTCTTCTTGAGTTCATGATTTCATATCTTTTACTTGAAATAATCCACTTTTCGCTTCCATAACTCAAACCATAACTACATAGCTAGCTCATACTCTGTTAGCTTTTTTCATCTGTACTCATAGAGAAGGAGTTCAAATTCAATTCATAACATTTATTCATTTTTCCCTTGCTTCTAATCACATAGGCAAAATAATTTTTTTTGCTTCATCTCATAGTCAAATTAGATATAAATCAATATCATCTTTACTTTTTATTTGTAAATCCTTTTCTTGTAAAGCTTCAATCAATCTTTCAGCTCAAATTCACATTCAAACAGCTGGAATTTCTTTTGGATTTCATAATGCTTGTGCTAATCAATCATATCTTCAACCTCATCAAAAACTATTTTGATTTCATTCTCAAACTCAGACAAATTCCCAAACAGTATGAGAATAATAATCAAGTCATCTAACTAATTTATGATCTTCTTCATATGGAACTCAAAGAATATCTAAGTATTCTTTCACTTTTTTATAATGATCACTTGATTTTTTCTTTAAAAACGAAGTTATTTTTGGTGCATTTTCTGCTAAAATAATTTCATCTTCTATTTTTGTATCTAATAATCTTAAAGGATTAATTTCTAATTTTCTTAGTGCATCTTCTGATAAAATATGTTTTTTGTCTTCATAAAAAGAAATTAACTGTTCAATATACTTATCTCTTTCTTTTTTTACTCAAATAGAATTTATAACTACTTTGAACTCTCCTTTCAATCAAATAGAATTAAATATTTTGTATCAAATAAAGATTAATTGAGCATCCAAAATAGGGTCTTCTTCTCAAATAACTTCTGCTCAAAATTGATGATGTTGTCTATATCTTCATTTCTGGGGTCTATCATACCTAAAATGAGGTTCTATATAATACAAAAAAACTGGTTGGGGTTCAGATTGCATGTCATTTTGTAAATAAGATCTCATAACTGGAGCTGTTGTTTCAGGTTTCAAAACTAACTCTCTTCATTTTTTATCAGTCAAATTATACATTTCTTTATCAACTATATCAGTTCAGCTTCAAACTGTTCTAGTAAACACTTCTTTTTGTTCTAAAATTGGAGTACTTATTCTCTTAAATCAATTTTTTCTTAATTCATGACGAAAAACCTTTTTCAAAAAAGTAAAATATTTATGATACTCAGGTAATATATCTTGCATTCATCTAACTCTAGCTGGAACTTCCATAATTTTTTATAATTATAATTTTAAAAAAAACACATACCTAAGTATACAATATTTTTCTTTTTTTACAAAATATAATTCTTGATTTTTATGGATTTTTAAATAGGTTATATATAATATATATGTTAAGTTTTTAAAAAATTAAAAATGCAAGAAATAAATAAAGAATTATTAAATTATCTGACATGATTCTCAAATATTAATTTTATTGAAAAATATATATGATTTTTGTCAGATTCTCCAATATTTTTTTTACCAATATTTTTAGTATGAGCATGGATATATAATACTTATAAAAAAAATGATGAATCTTCAAAATTGAAAGAAAAAGAGAAACTTCTTTTTATTTTCTATTCAACAGTAATTGCATTAATAATTTCTATAACAATCCAACAATTTATTGACATTGAAAGACCTGAAAATTATATAAATAGTGCTTGAAAACTTCTAATGAACCATATTCCAGATGCTAGCTTCCCTTCTGACCATGCAACAGTGAGCTTTGCTTTTTTAGTATCTTTATTCTTTGCTTGATATAAATATACTTGACTAATATTTTTCCCGTTTGTTATAATTATGAATATTTCCAGAGTTATAGCTTGAGTACACTGGCCTTTTGATATATTAGCATGAGCATTTGTATGAATACTTGCAAGTTTTATTACCTTTAAATATATTTACAAACTAGAAATAATTAAAAAAATTAATAAAACTATTATTAAAGGCATGAATTATATAAAACTATAATTTTTTTTCATCAAAAATTATAAAAATTACAAAAAATTTTGACATATATTTTTTATCAATATAATAGCGTTACTTTATTGATTGAAGACAATAGGCAAAAAGTAAGACCTATCTAGATTATATAAAGGAAAACAAGATTTAAAAAACGATTTTTAAAACTAATTCCTTTTTTCTAGAATATGGATAAAAGGATTTTTTAATATTTAAAATAAAACTGAAAATGGCTGTTACTAAAACACAAAAAGAAGAAATTCTTTCTAAACTTGTAGAAAAGATTAAAAATGCAAAATCAATTGGTTTTGCTACCAGTGAAGCAATTACAGTTGAAGAATTCTTTGAATTAAGAAAAAATTTAAGAGAAGTTTGAGCTTCATATAGTTTGGCTAAAAAAACTCTTATAAAAAGAGCTATTAAAGAGGCTTTGGATATAGATTTGGACTTATCTACTCTACCTGGTCAAATTTGAATGGTTTGTTCAAACGAAGATTCTATTGTTTGACTTTGAAAAACAAATGATTTTATAAAGGCTAATCCTAAAAAATTACAATGGGCTTCATCAATATTTGAATGAGAAGTTAAAACACTTGAAGATACCAAAGTGATAGCTAGTATGCCTTCAAGAGAAACTCTACTTTGAAGATTGGTTTGAAGTATGCAATCTCCTTTATCTTCATTTGCAAGATTCCTTGATTCTGCTGCTAAAGAATTAGAAACTAAATGAAAAGAAAAAGTAGTTGATTTAAAAACTAATACTGAAGCTGAAGAAAAATAATCTTTAATATTTAGTATTCTAGATAATAAGAAATTATTATCTAGTAACTAGCTATTAAAAGTTAGAATCAATATATTTATAATATAATCTTAAAAAGATGTCAGAAGAAATTAAATTAAGTGCTGGTGCACAAAAAATTATGGATGAAGTTGAAAAACTTACTATAGTTGAACTAAACGATTTAGTAAAAGCTATGGAAGAAAAATTTGGTGTTTCTGCTGCTGCACCAGTTATGGTTGCTGCTGGTTGAGCTGAAGGAGGATGAGAAGAAGAAAAATCTAGCTTTGACGTAGAATTAACATCTGCTGGTGATTCAAAAATCCCTGTAATTAAAGTAATTAGAGAGATTACTGGTCTTGGTCTAAAAGAAGCTAAAACTATAGCTGATAATGGTGGTAAAATTAAAGAATGAGCAGATAAAGCTGAAGCTGAAGATATTAAAGCAAAATTAGAAGAAGCTGGAGCAAGTGTTGAATTAAAATAATTCAAAATTTGTTTGATTTTAAAAAGTGAATTTATATAATAAATTCACTTTTTATTTTCGAGATTCGCCAAGTGGTAAGGCAAGGGACTCTGAATCCCTCATCGTAGGTTCGAATCCTACATCTCGAACCATTTTAAAAACATACAAACAGCTTGTTATCTTTAATATATAGCTGTTTTTTTTTGTGTTTATAAAAAGTAATTTTTGTTAAAATATACTAGCTTATTACCAAAAAATAATTTTTATTTCTTCAATTTTTTTTAAAAAACAAAAATCATTTTTTTTCTAAATCTTTTAAATCTGAGCTAGCAGTTTTAAACTTTTTTTATTTAAGCATTTCATCAATAACATCAACAAACTTATCAAAAGGATAAGCTCAAGAAATTATTTTGAAGTTTCAAGTTTCATTATTTACTAAAACATTTCAAGGAGTTCATGTTACTCATAATTTAACTCATTCTTGAGTTTGTTTTATTATCTTTTCATTATATTTTTCACTTCTAAGACAAATATCAAATTTCTCCTTATTTAATCAAATATCCTTAACTATATCTGTAATATAATACTCTGAATAAAGCTTAGCATGCCTTTTAAACGCCAAAAAAATAAAATCATAATATTTATTTGCTCATCACTGCTCACCTGCACATTCTGCTGAATTAGCTAAAGAATTCGATTTTCTATGAAAAGCTAATGGAAAATGTTTAAATTTAAAATTTACTTTTCATTCGTATTTTTTTAATATTTTTTCTATAGTCCCCGAACTATGTAATCTTGCACAAAATGGACATTCAATATCACTATATTCAATAAATGATATTTTAGCATCTTTATTTCAAAATATATATTCTCAGGGATAAGGTTTATATAAATTATTACTATTAGATATTCAACCCAAAACAACATCTAATGGCAAGCTAGATTTCTGAGCTTCAGCTTTTTTCTCTATATATTGAACTAACAATAAAGATTTTCAAGATAAATCTGGATACCTATTATAAATTAATTGTACTTTTTTTAAAATTTTATCATATATTCTCTTTTTATAACTAATATCTTTATTTAATATTCTTTTTTCTATATCAAGAAATATTTTATCTACTTTAGTTTGTAAAGTAGGTTCTAATCTTGTTTTCGCTGAAACTACATAATTTAATGAAAAAATAGTATTTGCACTAACAAAAATAAAACTAAAAGTCAAAACTAACAATAAAAACTTTTTCATAATTTTTTTATTAAAAATAAAATAATTTTGTAAAATATATCTACAATCTTTTCTCCCTTATCTCCTCCAAAACTCTCACTTTAAAATCTTCTATTTTCTCAACAGCTTGCTCCTTTGTTTTATAATTTCTAACTGAAACTGTTCAAGATTTTTCTTCCTCTTCTCATACAACTAGTATGTAATTATTATGCATTTTTTCAGCATTTCTTACTTTTTTGTTTAAGTTATCAGTAGAAAAATCAGCTGAAGCTCTAACTCAAACTTTTTTCAAATCCTCTAAAACTTTTTTAGCATAATCATCAAATTTTGGTAAAACAGGAACAATTATAACTTGTCTTGGAGCCATCCAAAGTGGGAAAACTCAAGCAAAATGCTCTATAAAAACTCACATTCATCTCTCTAAACTTCAAGCAATGGCTCTATGAATTACAACAGGTCTTTCTTTTTCATTATTTTCATTTGTAAACTCAAGTTCAAATCTTTCAGGTAAATTAAAATCACATTGAATAGTTGCAAGTTGCCATTCTCTTCCTATTGCATCTTTAAACATAAAATCAAGCTTTGGTCAGTAAAAAGCTGCTTCTCACTCTACTCTTTTGTATGGTAAATTATTTTCTTTACTTGCTTTTTCTAGTGCTTCTTCTGCCTTTATCCAAACTTCATCAGATCATAAATATTTACTTTTGTCATCTCATCTAACAGAAAGTGAAACCCAATAATCTTTTGTCATTCAAAGAGTTTCATAAAATGTTTTTATAATATCTGTAATAGTTTTAACTTCCTCTTTTATTTGAGAAACTCTACAAAACAGATGTCAATCATCTTGAGTAATACTTCTAACTCTAGTTAAACCTGATAATTGTCCTGATTTTTCATCTCTATAAACAGTTGCAGGCTCAAAATATCTAACAGGCATATCTCTATAACTAAATTGATTATCACCAAAAATTTGCATATGATGAGGACAATTCATAGGTTTCATTATAAATTCATCTTCTTTTCATTTTACTTTAAAAAGTTCATCTCCAAATTTTGCTGCATGTCCTGATGTTTCATAGAGTGAAATTTTTGCTATATGTGGTGTCCAAACTCTCTCATATCCTCTAACTTTATGTAAATCCCAAAGATAATCCTCTATTTCTTTTCTGATAATCATTCAGGCAGGTTGCATAAGTGGTAAACCTGCTCATATTTTTTCTGAAATAGTAAAAAGTTTTAGTTTTGCTCAAAGTATTCTATGATCTCTTTTTTTAGCTTCTTCAAGCATTTTTAAATGTTTATCTAATTCTTCTTTTGTGTCAAAAGCATAAGCATAAATTCTAGTTAATTGTTTATTATCTGAATCTCCCAGCCAATAAGCTCAAGCAACTTTTGCTAATTTAAATGAATTTGGATCAAGTTCTTTTGTGTTTTCTATGTGAGGACCAGCACACATATCTATAAATTTTAGGTTTTTTACTTGGTCTCAGTCAAGTTCTATTTCAAATGCTTTTCTTTGTCACCCTGAACTTGATTCAGGGTCATAATTTGTATTTTTACATTTTAATGATTCTGAATCAAGTTCAGAATGACATACTGGAACATTTTCCAGATATTTCTGTAAATTTGCATAATATTCACTATTTTTTCATTTTGAAGTATTTATAGAAAAACCTACTTTTCAAGAAGATAATTTTTCTTCATTTTTAAAATCTCAGCTTTCAAATCTGTCTATTAAAACATCTTTAAATTCTTCATTCATTTGCTTTAAAATTTCTCTTGCTTTGTCATAGTCAACATAAAAATGTATAAAACCTTGATTTTGAGTAATAATTTTTTTCATAGATTTTTCTACTTTTTTCAAATCTTTATCACTAAATTCCACTTCTCAAAAATCAAAATCATAATAAAATCAGTCCTCAGTTGCTGGACCTATAGCAAGTTTTGCATCTGGAAAATTTTGTTTTACAGCTTGTGCCATAATATGAGCTAGAGAGTGTCTTTTTGTAGAAAGTGATATCATAATATATATTGGTTAAGTGTTAATTAAATAAAAAGAATTCTACTTTAAATAATAGAATTCTTTCTGTTTTTTTAATAATTTATATAAGCACAAACAAAAACACATCTATTATTTCATAGAAATTATATTAGTGGTTACAAGTTGTGCTAGGCTCATAAGTCCTTGTTAAAAAGTATTAAAATAATACTATAAAAATTTTAAATTATGTCAAATTTTCTATAAACACTTTTTCTATTTCAAATTTAAAATCATTATCCTCAGTTCAAATCATCATTCAAGTTTTCATTTTTTTGTCTAACTCTAGCAAATCTAAATATAATTTTGATAATTGGGAGAAAGTAATTTTATAATTTTTATCATATAAAAATCATCTTTTTCATAAATTAAGAGACTTTATTGTATCATTTTTAGATACATTGAGTGATTTAAATTTATAAATATAAACTATTGTTCTAAGATTTGATAATAAATTATTATAGAAAGCATAAATACTTACTGTATCAAGAATTATATCCATTTTGTGGATTCAATCAACTATATCACAATTCAAAATATAATCTATTAATATAAATATACTCTCTTCTAATT
>PDWJ01005640.1_pt1 | contig 10159 bp, 10 predicted proteins | sample 1430881 | NCBI WGS metagenome assembly PDWJ01 (sample SAMN01162460, study PRJNA174530) | Oral metagenome, whole genome shotgun sequencing project. | biome: Marine environment; feature: Marine mammal; material: Swab sample of the gingival sulcus; isolation source: swab sample of gingival sulcus...
TAAGAACCCTTGTTAATGAGGCAATAGGGATTAAGCTATAAACTATGGATGAAAATAAACTGCTTGACGGTATAATTAAACAAGCTGAAAAAGACTCGATAGAGATAATCCGAAAAGCAGAGGATTCGGCCGCAAAAAGAATTGAGGCCTATGAATCAAGTCTTGACAGATTAACAGCAGAAACAGATCAGAAAATTGAAGCAAAGCTGGAAAAAATGAAAAAGCTTCATGATTCATTATTAAAATCTGAAGAGAGGCGTAAACGCCTGAAACTGTTAGAAGAGGTTAATCAGGATGTAAAAAGACTTTTCTTTAAAAAGATGGAAAAGTTGATTGGTTCAGAAGAATATAATGATTTTTTAGCAAAACTTATTGCAGAGGGTGCTATAGCCGTTGATGATTCTGAGGTTACTGTAAACTGCTCATTTAAGGAAGAAATAACAGATTCAATAATAGAGTCAGCCCTGGAATATGTAAAAAAGGCAACAGGCAGAAAGATTGATATAAAATATTTATCAAAACAGCCTCTTAGCGGACAGGGAATAATAGTAAGCTCAAGTAACGGACGAATTTCATACAACAACCAGATTGAAACAAGACTGAGGCGTTTTGATGAGGATATCAAAGGAGTAATATCAAAATGGATGACAGAATAATTGGACTGGTAAAAAGGGTTAACGGCCCCGTAATTGAGGCCTCGGATATTACTGACGCAATGATGATGGAACTTGTCCGGATAGGTGAAGGACGGCTCGTCGGCGAGATTGTTAAACTCTACTCCGGAACAGCAGTTATCCAGGTTTACGAGGATACCACCGGAATAAAACCGGGTGATAATATATTCGGAAGCGGTATGCCGCTATCGGTTGAGCTTGGGCCAGGACTAATTGGAACCATATACGATGGAATACAGCGGCCGCTTGAAGATCTTCTTGAGGCAAGCGGAGAATTTATTGAAAAAGGTGTAACAAAGCCGGCGCTTAACAGAACAAAGAAATGGTCTTTCGTCCCCGATCCTGAATTGCAAGAGGGTGATGATGTTGAAGAAGGCCGCTCCATAGGTATAATTAACGAAACAGCCAGTGTAAAACATAAGATCATAATACCTCCCGGAAAAGGCGGTAAACTGAAAAAGATCAGCCCCGCAGGCGATTACACCATCGACGAAACAGCAGCCGAGATTGAAACCTCAGCCGGCCCCTGCAGCATGAGCTTCTACCAGCGGTGGCCAATCCGGAATCCAAGACCTGTAAAAAACCGTGAACCGCTAAAATACCCGCTTATAACCGGACAGAGGGTAATAGATACGCTGTTTCCGCTGGCAAAAGGCGGTACGGTAGCAATCCCCGGCGGCTTTGGTACAGGCAAAACGATGACTCAGCATGCCGTCGCAAAATGGTGTGATGCCGATATTATTGTCTACATAGGCTGCGGCGAGCGCGGTAATGAGATGACCGATGTACTTATGGAATTCCCGGAACTGATAGATCCGCGTACCGGAACCTCATTAATGGACCGCACAATCCTTATAGCAAATACATCCAATATGCCGGTATCTGCCCGTGAGGCAAGTATCTATACAGGGGTAACTCTCGCCGAATACTACCGTGATCAGGGCTATCACGTAGCAATAATGGCCGACTCAACATCGCGCTGGGCCGAGGCCCTGCGTGAGCTGTCAGGGCGCATGGAAGAGATGCCTGCCGAAGAAGGCTTTCCCGCATACCTTCCAACCCGTATCGCGGAATTCTATGAACGCGCCGGCTATATGACAGTGCTCGACGGCTCCGAGGGTTCGGTAACCATAATCGGAGCGGTTTCGCCGCCGGGAGGTGATTTCTCTGAACCGGTTACGCAGCATACAAAGAGATTTGTCCGCTGCTTCTGGGGTCTTGACCGGCAGTTAGCCAACGCCCGGCATTATCCTGCAATAAGCTGGCTGGAATCATACAGCGAATACCTTGATGATGTATCCGGCTGGTGGGAAGACAGATCCGGATCAAGCTGGCTTGATAACCGTACAGAGATAATGGAGCTGCTTCAAAAAGAGGTAAGACTTCAGCAGGTTGTAAAACTGGTAGGCCCCGACGCCCTGCCTGACAGCCAGAGGTTTATAATTGAGGTCTGCTCACTCTTTAAAAATGCATTTCTGCAGCAGAATGCCTTCGATGATATTGACCGCTATTCAACTGTTGAAAAGCAGGTCAGGATGCTTGAAATAATATTGACGTACAGCCGCCGCGGCAACGAGGCTATCAGGCGGGGTGTCACAGTTGTTAAGCTCCGCCATATGAAAATAGTTCAGGACATAGCCCGTATGAAACTTAATATAGCAAACGACGATCTTAAGGGGCTTGATAAGCTTGAGGCAAGACTTGAGCGGGCTATGGATCAGCTGGAGAGCATCTATGAATAAGGATTTGACATTAAATAAAGAACTGCTTTCGGGACGCGAATACGCCGGCGTAAACCGCATTGAGGGCCCGCTTGTATATATCAGAAAAACCCATCCTGTCGGGTTTCAGGAGCTTGTTGAATGTGTTGATAAGGAAGGAAATATCCGTACAGGGCTTGTGCTTGATACATCCGAAGATGTTGTTGTTGTTCAGATCTTCGAAGGTACTTCCGGTTTAACCCTTCCTGATACCCGTATGCGCTTCATGGGTGAACCCCTGTCTATCGGCGTATCCGAAGCCATGCTCGGCCGTGTCTTCAACGGCCTGGGTAAACCCATAGACCGCGGAACAGCTCCCCGAACCGAAGAATTGCTTAACGTTAACGGCCGGCCTATTAACCCGACAGCACGCCAGTACCCGCGCGATTTTATACAGACAGGTATTTCAATAATAGACGGGATGACAACATTGATCCGCGGGCAGAAGCTGCCTATCTTCTCCGGAAACGGGCTTCCGCATAACGAGCTTGCTGCCCAGATCGCCCGTCAGGCAAAGATAAACGGTGATAAATCAAACTTCGCAGTTGTCTTTGCGGCTATGGGTGTAAAACATGATGTCGCACGTTTTTTTATCGACAGCTTTGAAGAGACCGGCGTAATAGGTAATGTTGCTCTGTTTCTGTCGCTTGCCGACGATCCATCAATTGAGCGTACAATCACACCGAGAACGGCCCTGACCCTTGCCGAGCATCTCGCATTCAATAAGGGAATGCATGTTCTGGTTATAATGACGGATATGACCAACTACTGTGAGTCACTGCGTGAGATATCAACCCTGAGGGGTGAAATACCCTCCAGAAAGGGATACCCCGGATATCTGTATTCAGACCTTGCAGAGCTGTATGAACGTTCAGGAATGCTTAAAGGCTTTGGGGGATCTATTACCCAGCTTCCGATACTTACAATGCCTAACGACGATATCAGCCACCCGGTTCCCGATCTTTCAGGATACATCACCGAAGGTCAGATTGTTTTTGAGCGTGAAATGAATGCCCGCGGTATCTATCCGCCTGTTGCCGGTCTTCCGTCACTATCACGTCTTATGAAGGACGGAATAGGTGAGGGATTAACACGCGAGGACCACCCCCATCTTTCCAACCAGCTTTTTGCCGCATACAGCTATGTCAAGGACGTAAGAAACCTTGCTTCGGTAATCGGTGAAGAAGAGCTTACGCCCCTTGACCATCAATATATGGAGTTTGGAGAATTCTTTGAGCGTTCATTTGTACACCAGGATAACCATGAGGACAGAACTATTGAAGAAACCCTTGATATCGGCTGGAAGGCATTGACAAAACTGCCGGTTGAAGAACTTCACCGTGTAACTGAGGATGAAATTGATGAATACTACGGAAGATAGCCCCAAATGAAGCGTAATGTTGCACCGACAAGATCAAATCTCATGAAACTCAAAGAGGAGTTAAAATTTGCCGAACTTGGTTATGAACTTCTTGATCAGAAAAGAAATATACTTGTAATAGAGCTTTTGAATCTTGTTGATCAGGCCGTTGAATATGAAACGATGGTAAACACTTCTTTAGAGCAGGCATATGAGGCCCTCCGTAACTCTGTTCTTAAAATGGGTAAATTCAAGGTTGGAAACCTTACCGGTGCTATAAATATTGAGAATGAAATAAAACTGAAAGAACGCCGGGTAATGGGTGTAAAGCTTCCGATTGTACAAACAGATTTTATTGATAAGGGTCCATACTTCAGCCCTCTCGGCACAAGTTTTATGGTTGAAGAGGCCCTTGATAATTTTAAAGAATCATTAAAACTGATGGGCAGGCTTGCCGAGCTTAAGGTTTCAATAATGAGGCTTGCGCTTGAGGTGAAAAAAACAATAAGGAAGGTCAATGCTCTTGAAAAAATAGCAATACCGGAACTCAAAGAAACACTGGATTTTACCCTTAGCCGTCTGGAAGAGGCGGAGAGGGAAAATTTCATTCTTATGAAGCTGGTAAAAACCAGACTTGAAAAAAAGAAGGGGGAGATGTGAAAAATCCTTTCCAAAAAATTCTTGTTTATATTGACGGCTCCGAGTCATCTATTGCAGCTGCAATGTACGCGATAGCACTTGCCAAATCATTTGAAGCCTCGCTGACAGCTTTATACGTAATCAATACAAGGGCATTAAACGATCTTGTAAAAGCAAGGATCTTTCTTAAAGAAGAAGAGCTTGAATATCATCGTGATTTGGAAGATGATGCAGAACGATACTTGAATCATGTTGAAAAACTTGCTAAACAGAAAGGCATCGTAATTGAAACAAAAAGTCTTTCGGGAACGATTCACCGCGAGATAAAAAATGAAGTAAAAGAAAATAATTACGATATGCTTGTGATAGGCGGCATATCAAATATCAGAAGCCGGAGAGATGAAATCTACCATGAAACCGACAGGGCTATGCGGAGTGTAAGCTGTCCTGTTCTTGTGATAAAGGATGAGGATCAGGTTTGGGAAATTTTTGAATCCATATAGGGGAGAGACTATGGGACTTTTAGAATTGATAGATAAGGAGTTAATAAGGATTCCTGTTGAATCAACTTCAAAGAACGATCTTCTTGAAGAGCTTGTAAGAATGATCGATTCAAACGGGAAACTTAATGATTTTTCACTTGCATACGAAGATATATTGAAACGTGAAGCACTTTGCAGTACCGGCCTTGAGCGCGGTATTGCCGTTCCTCATGCAAAAACAGCTGCAGTCGATAAAATGGTTATGGCAATAGGAATAGCTCCCAACGGAATAGAGTTTGAGGCACTTGACGGCAATCCCTCATCGATATTTTTCATGATCCTTGCACCTCCGGGAATGTCAGGACCGCATATTGAGGTTCTTTCCGATATTGCAAAGGTAACAAAATCAAACGCATTCTGCCGGCTCCTTCTTGCAGCCTCAGATGTGGATGAGGTTGTTGAATTATTTGAAGAGTAAGCAGGCACTTATTCTTTGTTTTTTTCAATTATCTTGCCATTCTGCATAATAAGCTGTACATGTGGAAATGGAATTGAAATATTATTTTCTCTAAAGCGTCTCCATATTTCGCGGTTTATGCGGTCGTGAACTTCATATTTATAATTCAGATCTGATATACATGTAAATAAACTAAAATCAAGCCCAGAATCACCAAAATTCTTAAACCTTGCAATAGGTGGGGGATCTTTAAGCACATGTTCTTGTTCTGAAGCAATAGTCTCAAGAAGCTTTATTGCAATTTCAGGATCATCATCATAGGAAATCTGTACTTTATTCGTAATAATAATTTGCCTGTTTTCATAACTGAAATTATGAACAATATTTTCTACAAAATTGGAATTCGGAACTATAATATTTTCATTTTCAAGTGTAGTAACATTTGTGGAGTGCAGTCTAATTTGAGTTACAGTTCCCTCAATATCATTTATGATAATTCTGTCTCCCTCTTTAATTGGATGGCTTATTACTATAATAAAACCTGCTATTATATTAGCAACAGTTTTTTGAAAACCAAAACCAATACCAATACCAAGTACACCGAAAATGAGGGTCAAAACAGATAGATCTATTCCGATAATAGACATACCTATAATAATTGCGATTATCATTACAGCATATTGAATAATTGAGGCAAAGCTGAATTTTTTAGAATCATCAAGTCCAATTCGATCCAGTAAATCAGCATTTATCATTTTTTTTACGGTTTTACCTATAAAAGAGCCAATATAAAAGATAGGTATAATCAGAATTATTGTTATAACTGTAATTCTGGTTCCGCCCGATTCGATCAAAGGCTGATTAAGGATATTAAAAAACTTTTTAGCATATTTAATAGTCTCAGCTTTAAGAAGGTTACTGACAAAAACCGCAATTAATATGTAATATATAATATTAAGAACACGTTTAATCCATTTTTTTGTAATAGCCTTATTTTCATCTTTTATCTTTGATTTACCAATAAGCAAATATAGGCTTCTTTTTATAAGTTTTAAAATAAAGAAAATTATTAAAAGAGGCAGAACAAATCGTAAGAAAAGGTTTAAAAGACTAAAAGGCAGGCTGAAGGTCCCAATGGAAATATTATTAAAAACAATATTCTGAATAATTTCTTTAAAATTCTCCATTGGTCTATTAAATCATATTGTATTTAAAATAACAATGAGTTGTTCAAAAGCTTAATCACAATAAAAATTAACTATTTAATAATATCTATGGTATAATACAATTAACAGGAGGACATTATGAACCTTGGTAATTTGATTGAAAAAAAAGGTGCGGATATTTATACTGTAAAAACTAATGACACAATAGAAACCGCACTCGCCACTCTAAACGAGAAGCAGATAGGAGCTCTAATCGTTTTGGATGCTCAGGGTGAAATTGCAGGCATTGTTGGAGAAAGAGATTTTCTTATGATATGTCATAAATGCGGTGAAAAAAAATATGTTCATGAGATAATGACACCAAAAGATAAACTTGTTACTCTGAATTCTAAAGATTCAATCCAAACCGCCATGAAGACATTTACTGAAAAGAAAATGCGCCACCTTCCCGTTGTTGAGCATGGAAAACTTGTTGGTCTGGTATCTATTGGAGATTCTGTTAAAGAACTCCTGGATGCAATGGAAGAGGAAAATAAATACCTTACTGAGTACATAATGGGTCAGAATATTTAAATTTTCTTTAACTAAGGATAACCGCTTCCATGCGGGTTGGGGGATTAAAAATGAAAATTGTAATTAAATGTTTTTTAATTCTTTTCTCCTTTTGTGTAATAATATCGTGTGTAACTGCTGGAGATTCCGCTGTCCAGCCATTGGCAGATGATGCTGTACAGAAAGTTAAGGCGCCAGTAATTGAATCCGTTGATATTGACGAATATGGAGGTGCTGATTCATACGGGGCGATGGGAGACCATGCGGATTCACCTTATTTTAAGAATCCGGACTATTTCAATATGAAGGGTGCATCAAACGTTACAATAATTCCTGAGTTTAAAACCTATCAACAAACATCTGAGTGGTCATGCGGATGTTGTGCAGCTTTAATGGTTCTTCATCATTTTGGCATAACTGAATACACAGAATGGGATATTGCTGTTAAAATGACAACTTCGGTAGATGAGGATACTCCCGGAGCAGAACCCGGAAGCGCAAATAATTTTTATGAATTTGGAACCTCGGTAAAAGAAATGTATGATTTCTTCAGCTCAGTGCCGGGCATCAGGGTGACAGAAACAAGCTATAGAGCTGATTGGGACAAAGCAGATATCATCGCGGCAGACGAAGAAGGCGTCAGTCCCAGCGATAGAGGCAATTTATATGGTTATATCTCAGCAAATGCACTTTATACTACTGATAATGACGATAACTCAGAAAATTGGGTAGATGATGCAGCCGATTCATGGTTTGTAAAATGGATAGTAGGAAATCTTGATAATGGCAGACCTATTATGGTTGAGTGGAGTGACTGGGATGGACACTGGCAGACTATAATAGGCTACGACAGCATGGGAACACCCGGTATAGGCGATGATATTCTTATCCTTGCTGATTCATACGATACATCGGATCATTGGCAGGATGGTTATTATGCTTATCCTCTTGAGCGGTGGTTTTATATGTGGCATGACAGGCATATAGCTCCAAAGCCGTTTCAGCTGCAGCCTTATATAATTGTCGATCTTGAATAGTTTTTAATAAATGTCCCCGGTAATTATGCCGGGGAACCTTCTTTAGTAGTATAAATTATTTAAAATTTGATATATATTAAACCAAGTGACAAGCTATAAATAATATATTTTAGTGAAAAACTCTTTTTCCTTTGAATTTATTAGATAAAATAACATATTAGAAGGATAAGTAATAATTTTACACTGATTATGGAGAATACATGACTATCTGGGAAGGTAAGTATAAAAATAAATTAAAAAGTATCGATGATGCCATACGCTCATTACCTAAAAAAGTAACAGTAGTGGTAAGCATGGGCGCAATGGAGTCTCAGGGCTTCTTATCACATCTGCATGAACATGAAGATTATTTTGAAAATGTAAAGGTTGTAACAACATTAACATTGGGTAATTATCCATTTTGTAATGAAAAAAAATATGAAGGTAAATTCTGTAACGACAATATGTTTTACGGACCGGTATCAAGAAATGCGGCAAGCCTTGGGTATAAGGTTGTTGATTATATACCTAATAATCTTCACAGATCCGGTAATGAAAAAGCTTTGGCAGAAAAAGAAGATGGAAACTACCTTGTATTCTGGGGAATGGTTACCCCTATGCACATGAAGTCAGGATTTTTTAATTCCGGAATATCAAATGTATATGAAAAAGATGTAATGAAACTAGCTGATAAAATTATTTTTGAAGTAAATCCAATGGTTCCATTTATGTTTGGAGATACAGAGGTTCATATTGATCAGGCGGATATCATAGTAGAAAACGAAACCCCTCTGCCGTCAATTAAAATACCGGAAACAACAAAGCCCGAAAAACAAATAGCTGAACATATAGCCGATCTGGTAGAAGACGGCTCAACACTTCAAATCGGTATAGGCGGAATACCCAACGCAGTTGCAAAAATGCTTAATGATAAAAAAGATCTCGGTGTTCATACCGAAATGTTTACTGAATCAATGATTGAACTATTTGAAAATGGCGTTATTACAAACAGAAAAAAAAGTTTTTGGCCGGGTAAATTCATATGCGCCTTTGCTCTCGGTACACAAAAGATGTATGACTGGATAGATAAAAATCCAGGGGTATTCATTATGAGAGGCAGTTTTGTAAATGACCCATATGTAATAGCTAAAAATGATAATATGGTAAGTATAAATACTGCTATTTCAGTTGATATAACAGGTCAGGTTTGCTCTGAATCTCTTGGTTATAAACATTTTTCAGGTACCGGCGGCCAGCTTGATACCCACAGGGGAGCTATAAAAAGTAAAAACGGAAAAGCCATAATTGCATTACGTTCTACCGCAAAAGAAGGCACCATTTCAACAATAACCCCTATGCTCAGTCATGGTTCAATGATAACAATTCCAAGACAGGATGTTGATACAGTCGTAACTGAATATGGTGTTGCTCATCTAAAGGGCCGTACAGTAAGACAGCGGATAGAAGCACTTACATCAATCGCTCATCCTGATTTCAGGCAGGATATTATGAATGAAGCCCGTAAAATGAATTATTTATAATGAGTATTTATGTATGTTTGAGCTTATCCGATAACAAATTGAGCTTACTTTCTTGATATAGCCTAAAAAATTTATAGACTATATTATAGACACTAAACAGCTGCTACTTACAAAAGGAGTCTGTTTATGCCGAAATAAATAAATTCTCAAGGTGTTATTGGTATGGAAAAAGAAAATAAGCGGCAAAAAAACAGGAAGTTAAAAAAGAAGAAACGTTTTTCGATTCGCACAAAACTGATTCTTATCTTCGGACTGTTGGGAGTATTAGGTCTGGTTTTCCAGGTTTTTTTTGCTGTTCGTACATCAAGGCAGGCTGTAACGGAAAATGTTGAGGCGGGACTTATCGAAAAAGCGGCTGACACATCTGAAATTATTGACGGCAAGATAACTTCGTTTCTTAACTTTATTGAATTTATTGCTTTTCTTCCTGAAATTCGCTCTTCATCTGTTTCCTATGCAGATAAAATGAAACGGCTTAATGAAGAAGCTAAACAAAACCCCATGCTTAGTGA
>PDWJ01005642.1_pt1 | contig 10159 bp, 10 predicted proteins | sample 1430881 | NCBI WGS metagenome assembly PDWJ01 (sample SAMN01162460, study PRJNA174530) | Oral metagenome, whole genome shotgun sequencing project. | biome: Marine environment; feature: Marine mammal; material: Swab sample of the gingival sulcus; isolation source: swab sample of gingival sulcus...
CGCCCAAGTTCTTTCAAAATAAGAGGAATGGAGGCTCCGGCCACAGCGCCAAGCAGCATGTCGCAACCAAGCGCCAGAGCCATCACCCCGCCCAGCTTGCTATTGCCAAATCCAAAAGCCAGCACAACAAAAACAACAGAGGCAATAATCAGCCCTGTTGCCAGGCCTACTCTGGCTTCGCGCACAACTGCCAACCATGCTTTTTTGCGGTCAAACCGTTCAACAGCCAATTGTCTTATCATGACGGCCAGGGATTGCTGGCCTGTGTTGCCGGCCTGATTGGCCACAATTGGCATCAAAACTGCCAAAATTGTCATCTGGGCAATCGTGCCTTCAAAAAGATGTACAACATAGGCGGATATCGCGGAATTAAACAGGTTCATCAACAGCCAGGGAAGGCGCATACGCAAGGAATAGGTCCAGGGGGAATCAATACTTTCGTCCGCGCCCGCGCCAACCATGCTCTGCATGTCTTCGCTTGCTTCATCCTGAATAATATCAATAACATCATCAACCGTTACCACGCCAAGAATCCGTTTGTCATGGTCGGTAATTGGCAGGGCAAACAGGTTGTACCGGCTTATCAGGCGGGCAATCTCTTCCTTGTCAATGTCATAAAAGGCATAGATAAGGTTTTGTTCCTTTAACAACTCCCGCAACACCCGCCATGAAGGCGAGCGAATCAGGTCGCGCAGGGACAAAACCCCAAGCAAATGACGCGCTTCATCGACAATATAGGCGTAATAGGGAATTTCTGCTTCATCGACCCGTTCACGAATAAGGTTGATGGCCTGGCCGGCATTGAGATTTTGATCAAGCGCCAAAATCTCGGTGTTCATGACTCCGCCGGCGCAATCAGGGTCAAACCGTAACAGAGATTTAATATCCGCGGCATCTTTTGGAGCAATCCGCCGCAAAATTTCACTGCGAATATTTTCTTCCAGATCTTCCAGCGCGTCAGCCGCGTCATCAGGAGACATTTGCGTAAGCAAGTCCGCAGCAAATTGGGGAGGCAACTGGCTCATCAGTTCAATCTGGTCCATCCATTCCATTTCTGCAATGGCTTCTGCTGCGTCATTGATATCCTGGCGCAACAAAAACTGAATCTGCTCGTCAAGCGAACAATCCTGCAAATGCTCAGCCGCGTCTGCCGGATGCATCATGGCATATGTTTTGGCAAATTTTTCTGCCAGGGAAGATTTTTTTTCTGCTTGTACCTTACACATAATTACCTTTTTTGCAGGAAAAAAAGCGGCCTGGAAGCCGCTTTTCAATCATCTTGCTAAAAGCTCTTGCAAATGCTTACCATTTTTTTGCCCTTTGCTTTTTTAGCGCGGCCTCCTGCTCGTCAAAATCCGCGAAACCGGCCTGATGCAGGGCGTCAAGAACTGTTTTGTCCCAATCCCATGTGGCGTAAATGACCATTTTATGAAACATCTGGCGAAAATTCATCATTTCCTGCCGATAAAATTCGTCTTTTATGGTGCCAAGATTGACCTGTAACTGTTCATTTAACCGCGCCAGCTCTCCCTCATACCATTCCATCAACTCTTCGGGTGTCTTGTTCTTTTTCAGGATATGGCCGTAGTTTTGTTCACGCATCAATGCCTGCAAACGGTTGGTATATTGTTTTTTCAGCCAGGAACCAAGCTCGCCAAGCGAAATATTTTCCCTTTCAATCTCGGCCACATCTTTTTTGGTTTGGGCGTACGTGTCAGGAACAACAGAGGCGGAAACAATTCCGGCAATGCAGACAAGGCCACGAAGAATGTCGCTGTTGGCCACTCCCTGGCCGCAAAAACCAACCTTTTTTCCGTACTTTTGTCCGGTAAAAATGGTGGTCAAAATCGCCCACACAACTGCCGGATCTTCAGAGTCGTAAATATGGCGCAAGCTGGCGTTATCCCTGTCTGTCCCCAGCATCATCTGGGTCATGTCGTTGGAGCCGATGGAAAAACCATCAAATTCCTGAATAAATTCCTTGGCCAGTACCGCGTTGCTCGGCACCTCAGACATCAGGACAATTTTCAGGTCATCCTGACCGGAAACCAGATTATGTACCTGCGCCAGATAGCGCTTCATGCTTCTGGCTTCTTCCAGAGTACGCACAAAAGGCAGCATCAAGGCCAGGTTCTTGCTGCCAAAAGCGCCTCTGGCCATTTTGAACGCGTCAAGTTCCCAGTCGTGTATGTTACGGGAGACACCTCGATAGCCAAGCATGGGGTTGTCTTCAACATCCTCAAAAAGCAGCCCTCCCAGCAAATTACGGTATTCATTTGTTTTATAGTCCGTTGTCCTGTACAAAATGGGCTTGCCGTAAAAGGCCATGGCAAAGATTGCCAGCCCCTGCGCCAGGCTCTGGATATACAAATCCTTGCCGCTGCGGTAGCCTTTTGTGCGCAAAATTCGGCCAATTTTTTGAGGCAGCTCACGAATTTCATCAATTTTACCTTGCAGACCAATTTTTAAGGCCACATCCTCGCGCGCGGCTATAATATTGGTCATTATTTCCTCTACCAGCGGGTCGTCCTGTATTTCTTCCACCCGGGCCGCGATTTTTTCCTGAATATCCTTGCGCAGATGTTCTCCATCAAAATTATCAGGATTTTCTGTGTACCCCATGATGATGGCCACATGCCGGTGCAAATCACTGGAAGTTTTCAGGACATCAAGGCGCTGGGTCGCGTATTCCAGATAATCGTCCTGTTTTTTATCCAGCTCCCGCAACTTGCGGTGAATGGCCAGCACCTCGTCAGTCCCCCTGGCTGCGCTGCGCTCGGAAATTTCTTCGATTTCCTGCGTTAAACCCGATACAACCCCAACATACTGGCGCAACCTGATATTGACATAAATCAGCCCCGCGTCCAGCTGCTCTTTAATGGTTTTGGTCAGTTCAATTTCCAAATCTTGAAGTTTTCCTTCAACAATCTTGTTCAGGCTACCGTTGTCGTAGGCTTCCAAAGCCAGCGGATGTACACCGATATTGCCCAGCATAAACTCCGCCCGTAAAAGCCCGATTTCAAAATCCGGCATCTGGCGCAAGCGGGAAAGAAAAAGGGACTGCCCCACATCCGCCAGAACAAGGCCAACCTTTGTTTTTGTCTGGGGCAAAGCACTGACATCAATTTCGCCGCCCACTTCTTCCATTGGCAAAAGTCCGCGATACACGCGCCCTCTTGTGCCATCAACCGTGATTTCCTGCCCGTCAAGCGAGCGCAATATTTCGGGTCTTTGTACGCCAATAACAGCAGGAATGCCAAGTTCGCGGGAAGTAATGGCCGCGTGGCTGGTGTCGCCTCCGGCATCGGCAATAATGGCCGATGCCAGACGCATTCCCGGCACCATATCCGGATCGGTGCGCTCGGCCACCAAAATATCGCCCTTGTGGATTTTATTCAGCTCCAGCGCGGAACGCAAAAAACGCACCACGCCTTTTCCGGCCCCATGCGAAGCCCCGTTGCCTTCAACCACGACTTCGGCGTTTTTGATGGCAGCGTCCGGCACTTCCATGCGCCGCAAAAAAATCGTGTGCGGGTGTTTTTCCAACTCTTCGTTCCAGCGGGTTTCAGGACGGGCCTGAACAAACCACAACCTGTCCCAGCGGTCGATACAGAATTCGGAATCCATAATCATACCGCCGTAGGTCTTGCTGATTTGGCGCACTCCCTGGGCAACCATCTCGGCCTGAGCCAGCGACAATGACCAGCGGTAAGCGGAATCAGGGTCAACAATAACGGTTTTGGTTCCGCTGCCGTCCTCTTCGTAAATAATCTTTTTTTCTTTCGCGCCCATGTAACGGATAACAACTTCCTGTCCGTCATCGCGTTGAAAGATATAAAATTTGTCTGGCGTTACCATGCCGCCTACAACGGCCTCGCCCAAACCGTAACTGGCATCAATGGAAACCAGATCCTTGCGGTCTGTCCCCCGACAGCCAGTGGCCGTATCAGCGCAAAAGGCCGTACCGGAAATAACCGGATTTATCATGCGCATAATGCACACGGAAAGTGAGGTGTTTTCAATCGACCATTCCTGTTTGGCCTGCACGGCCAAATCGTTGTTGCCGGTTGTTTCCGCGAGATTGACCGCGTCTAAAATGGCTTCGCGCCTGTAGGTCATGCTGCGCAGGTTATAGGCGGAAGCGCAGTCCCAGTGATAGGCCTGTACAACGGCGTTTTCCCCCACAATATTCAAATAGGTATCCTGCAAACCGGCAAAGGCTTTTTTGCGGCTGTCTTCGCCCGCTGCCGAGGAACGAACAGCGACAGGCTCGTTTTCCAGTCCGGCTTCATGGCAGATTTCGCGGTACGCGCGGCGTACTTCCTCTTCAACCTCAGGCGGAAGTGGAACAGATAAAATCGCGACCTGCACCAGAACAGAGCGCTTGCGCAACTGGTCTATCCCCTCCGGTGAAACCGCAAAACCTTCCACAACGTTGTTAATGAAGGTACGCAAGTTAATAGGTGTGCCTGTATGGTCTTCCAGGTTTTTGGCCTTGTCGGCAATCATGCGAACGATACGCTGCAAGGACTCGGGGTCGCTGTTGATTTCAAGGTCGTTCCAGTCAATGTTGTCGTATTCCTTATCGACGAGAGTACGAATATCTGTCGCGTTGATTTTGGTTTCATCAAGCAGTTTGTGAAAGGCCAGAGAAGAAATTGCCCTGAACTGCGGCGCGCGAACACCTTCAATGGTGCTGATAATGGCGGTATTGTAGTTTTTTCCGCCAACAATCAATTCGGCTTCTTCGCCAATGGCTGTAATGTCTTCTCCGGTAAGAACAAGCTGTTGCTTCAGGACATCAAGCGTTTTTTTTGAGGCCGTTGCCTGTTCTTTTCCCTTTGATTTACCGGTTGTTTTTGGGGACATTGTTTCTCCTCCAGGAAGATGTCAAAAAGTTTCAAAAACCAAAATATGTACCTGTTAAAGCGCCGGAAGCAAACTGCCGGAAAAAAAGACGCGCTTTTGTCCGGCAATATTCAGAACCAGTCCGCCATCAGCGCTCAGCCCTGAAAAAAAACCGGTCACCTCTTCATTTTTTAACGCAATGCTTACCTTTTCTCCTGCAAACGCAAGGTTTGTCTGCAAACGGTGTAAAAAAACAGAAGGAGTGAGCGTCAGCAGCACGTTTTGGTAGCAAAAATAAAACAGCGAGACAAGAGTTGACCAGACAGGGAGCGCGAAAAAACTCCTTTTGCTGTGCCTGTTGAGGCAGGTTGGCGCAACCATGCTTCCAGGACGCAAAGAGTCTGCGGAAGGAGCCGAGAAAACATTTACGCCAACCCCAAGCAGAATATTTCCGCCCCGCTCTTCCAGCAGCACCCCCGCGACTTTACAGCCGGCCAGCAAAATATCATTTGGCCATTTCAGGGTTGTGGAAAAACCAAGATGAGAAAAAGCGCGCATCAGGCAATATCCGCAAAGCAAGGAAAGCAATTTGTCCCATCTGGCCGGAGGAGGCGGTAAACGAAGTGAAGCGTAAATATTACCTGGAGGGGAAATCCACTTTCGCCCCTTCTGTCCTCTTCCCTGCCACTGCTGCAAGGCAAGAACCGACCCCCATACGGGCAGGTGTTTTTTTGCCAGCAGCGACCAGGCAACAGCAAATGAGGAACTGCACGGACCACACAAAAAGATGGGCAACTGATGAGACGGACGAGACGGTTTCGCGTGGACTTCCCGCGAGAAACTGTCCGAAACAAAACCAACCGTTTCCTGCCAGTTCCGTGGAAGAGCTTCCCTCAAGCCGGATTCTTCCCTCGATAACAGCTCAATCATGACGCGAAACAAATCCCCTTAAATCGGTAGAGCAGAAAAAACTTTGAATCTTGACCCGACAATGCTAGAGGTATATTCGATTTTGACATCTGAGGAGGTCGTATGTTTGGAATCGGGATTCCTGAACTTATCATTATTTTGCTTATTGTTCTTGTTATTTTTGGGGCGAAAAAACTGCCTGAAATTGGCGCGGGCGTAGGACAGGCCATTAAAAATTTCAAAAAGGCAACAAACGAACCGGATGAAATTGACATCACTCCGGAAAAAGAAGCTTCCGCAACAGACAAAAAATAAACGCCCTAAAGTCCGGATACCTTGCCGACAGGTTTTTCGTACATCAACTGAAGATGCGGATATACGGCCAGGTACTGCTCAATTTTTTCCTTGAGCAGTTTGGCGTTCGTACTCCGAATTGACCAAAGAGCCTGTGTCTGGTGGGCTGAAAGCTGCAAGGAATCAAGGCGCGCAGAATCAACCAGCCTGGCCCATGAACGCAGTTGTCTGTCAAAAGCGTAAACTTCCGCGCTGTTTGCCCATCCTTTCACCCAAAGGTTTGAAAGACTTGTTCCTTTCGTAGCCAGACTTGGCGAGGCAAAATATTGCTCCCAAATATCTTTCCAGACCCATTCAAAGCGGGCGGGACCGGATACAAGCTCCCGCTGCCCAACAAAAAGGCTGGCCTCAAAGCCCAAAGAACCCGCAGGGCGCAAGGTTAAGACGGCCTCTGCCCCTTCAAGTGTTCCAACCTGTTCAAGACCGTAAAAAATTTCCAGCTCGCGTATTTGCTCGGCAGAAACGCCCTCCCCGCTCAGGAAAAAGTAGCGAACAGGTTTTACACAGGTATGAAAAAGGCCATTTTTCTTCAAAATCTTTTTAACAGCCTGTATATTTACAGAAAGTTCAAGTTCCTGAACGATTTCTCTTGACGAGGTTCCTGCTTTTAAACCAAGGTCGGAATAGCTGATAATCAAGCGCTGTACGCGAGGTTCAAGATAAGACGCAAGAAGCACCTGCCGGTCTGGAGGCAAAGGGCTTTTGAGTAAGGAATTGACCGCTTTCATAACTCCCAGAACAAACCCTTCCTGTAGCAGCTCTTGTTTTATCTGGCTTGCAGACTGTCCAGACTCAAGCTCCCTGCGTACCTGAACCAATTCGGCCCCAAAGCCGGAACCGGCAAAGGAAAACAAAAGCAACACACTCAAGACCACACGAAATCCAAAAGAAGGCGACATCTAGTTACTCCCACCAAATTATTTGTAAAACGCCCTTTCTTATATGTTTGAAGCCAACAGGAATCAATAGTAAAAAATATGAATAAAAGAGCGATGTTTCGCAAAAATCAAATTTCCTGTTTGACAAAAGGGCAAAGCATACTTACTGTATTTTTTACAAATTATTAAGGAGGATTTGATAATGGTAGAAATTACTGATAATGCCAAGGGTCAGCTTGACCTGCACTTCCAAAATCAGGAAGCATCGGCAATCCGTATTTATATGGCTGCTGGCTGAGGCGGGCCAAGACTGGCTCTTGCTCTGGATGAGCAAAACGATAACGATTCTGTACATGAAGTAAAAGGCTACACCTTTTTGGTTGAAAAAAGTCTGATGGAGACCGCAAGCCCTATCACAATCGATTTTAATGGATACATGGGCTTTAACATCTCTTCAAGTATGCAAATGAGCGATACAGGTGGTGGTTGCAGTTCGTGTTCTTCTTGTGGATAGCACAGCAAAAATACCACCAAATTTAAAAACGAATAAAAAAGGCCACGGTCAGTCAAGGAATTGAACGGGGCCTTTTTTATTTTATCAATAAAAAGCGAGCGAAAATGCAAGTTTATTTTCGTATGCACGGCTATCTCAAACCGGTCTGCCGTCAACTTTATGAGAAGCTACATCCAATTTTGTCCGGTATGGATTGTGAGTTGGAAGCAGAAGAGCTACATTTTCATCATGAAGGCGATTTTCTTGATGAAAATGAAATCATGAGCGCCCTGATGAATATTTTGCCTTCTGAAACAACAGGCATTATAGATTGTATTGATATGCAAGGCTGGCAGATGAAACGCTATTTTTTTACAGGAGCAGACTGGAAAGCAGAAAAAATCCATCTTAATGAAGTGATGGACAAAAAGAACTACGAACAATCGGGGTAAAAAATGCACGAACTTGCCATTGCTGAAAGCATTGCCGGTATTATTCAACAGGAAATGGACAAAAACGGCCTGGTAGTCTTTAGCGAGGCGAGGGTCGTGTACGGACAGCTTACGGCAATTGTGCCAGAGGCATTGGAAGTGGCCTTTCAATGTGTCTGCGCGAACACTTCCTTGGCAGACGGCAAACTGGAAATGGAAATGGTGCCACTTCGGGTTGAATGCGGCAAATGCAAGCAGGAGTTTGGACCGGAAAATGAATATTCCATGCAGTGTCCATATTGTCAGACCCAAATTGGACACCGTCTGCTTTCAGGAAAAGAGCTGTATATCGCCTCTATTGAAGGCAGTTAGGAAATGTGTTGTTTCTTTCAGGACATCAGGATACGAACACAAAAGCGAATAAAACGATTTCAGGCGGAACATTCCTGAACTTTCAGGATATGTTTTTTGAGTTTTTCCCGAAAGTCTTCAGCGATAGCTGGAAATTTAAAGCCCACTCCCGTAATTTTTTCATCATTTGTTGACGCGTTTACTATAAGGGCCGGTATTTTATAACCGGATTGCACCCCAAATGGAAAAAAGTGAATAAGCGTTTCGCTTCCCAAAATAATCTTTTCAAGCACCTCTTCCTTGCTTGGGCCACAGGTGATTCTGCATCCCATTTCTGAAATATCGTTTAAAATCCCCGTTGCTTCATAGTCCGAGACTTGAAAAGAAGCCGGAAAAAAGCATGGCAAGCGCTCTTGCTGTCGCAACTCTATGCTTTCCCATGAATCAGGATAGGACAAAAAGACCATGGATTCAGGATTGCTGGTATAGCCCTGGATATGAGCCTTGAAACCATAAACAGTTCCTTCGTGCATATAGCGACAGGTTATGTAACGACCAATCTCCACGTAATTGCGGATTCCCACAAACAGGGGAATGGCAACCAAAATGGTTTCCGAATTTTTCCAGCCAATAAGCTGGCCGGAAACCCGACGAAATTCTTCATTTCCCAAATCAAGGAGCACTTTTGCTCCAACTGAAATTTTCATAAGCCTACACCCTCATCAGAATGCACCATGCCTTTCCGTAAAAAACGCGTAAACAGGAAGGAAATGTTATACGCAGATGAGACAAAAGTTTTTCAAAAGCGAAGCTTTTTTTACTCACATACCCCATGAAGTCAAGAAAACATATTGCGTAACGGCAACATCTAGCTGCAAAATGGAGCCGCAAGATGTTTTGCAGGTTCAAAAAGCAGAAAAAAGCTTTGCCAAAGCAATACCGGTCAGGCTAGTTATTGTAGCCGGAAAATATAACGTGTTGTAAATAGCTACGGGAGGAAAAAATGGCCAAGGTTGAAGTTGTCAGAAACATTCTTGAAGCAAATGACCAGCTTGCGGTTCAGCTCCATACCCTTTTTGAGGAACATCGGCTCCTGACGCTTAATTTGATGAGTTCGCCAGGTTCCGGCAAAACCAGTCTGCTGGAAAAAACGCTTGCCGACTTGCGCGGAACTCTTCGCATGGCGGTTATAGAAGGAGATGTGCAAACAGCCAATGACGCGCAGCGCATCGCGGCTACCGGCGCGTCAGTTGTCCAGATTAATACGGATGGCGGCTGCCATCTCAACAGCGCCATGATTCAAAACACCGTGCAAAAATTCGACTTGGCCGCGCTCGATGTGTTGTTTATCGAAAATGTTGGCAACCTGGTCTGTCCGGCTGAATTTAACCTTGGGGAAGATTTTAAGATTACGCTGCTCAGTGTTACGGAGGGAGACGATAAACCGGAAAAATATCCAGCCATGTTCGCCCGTTCCGAGGTGATGATTATCAACAAAATTGACCTGCTTCCCTATGTGGATTTTAGCGTGGAAAAGGCAACCAAACTCAGCCTTGGACTCAACGCCAACCTAAAAATATTTCCTGTTTCCTGCCGCACCGGCGAGGGACTGGAAGCGTGGTACAACTGGTTGCGGGAAAACCTGAAAAAATAAAAAGCGGGAGTATCTTTCAACAACATCGAAAGATACTCCCTTTCAGATTCTCCCCCTGCCCCTCCAAACCGTTTTCCGGTTTCGACGCTTTCCACAGCAAGAGCTGCCTGATAAAAATTGTGAGCGACAAAACGGTGTGGCCGCAAGAACAGCGCGTGTTATTTTTGGGGAGTAATTTGCTCCACAAGTGACAAGAGTTGTTCAACATGCCAGAGTTCAACAATTTGCCCCTCAACAACCC
>PDWJ01005643.1_pt1 | contig 10157 bp, 5 predicted proteins | sample 1430881 | NCBI WGS metagenome assembly PDWJ01 (sample SAMN01162460, study PRJNA174530) | Oral metagenome, whole genome shotgun sequencing project. | biome: Marine environment; feature: Marine mammal; material: Swab sample of the gingival sulcus; isolation source: swab sample of gingival sulcus...
CATACAGAATTAGCTCAATTAGCAAAGATTAAAGAAAAGGCTAAACAACAAGCCCAAATGACAGTGCTTGTGGGACGTAGGCGTGTAGGTAAAACACAGTTGCTTTTAGAGACATTTAAACATGAGGAACACCTCTACTTTTTTGTGGCAAAAAAATCGGAAGTGCTTTTGTGTAAGGATTTTGTAAATGAAATTGAACGCAAACTCAATGTGCCGGTATTGGGCGAAGTGCAACATTTTGCGCAGCTGTTTGAATACCTGATGCAAGTGTCAGTAAATCACCATTTCACACTTATCATTGACGAATTTCAAGATTTTATGCGTGTGAATTCAGCCGTATTTAGCGAAATGCAGCGAATATGGGATATATATCACACCAAAAGCAAGTTGAATTTGATTTGTTGCGGGTCTGTTTATACCTTAATGACACGTATTTTTCAGAATGCCAAAGAACCGCTCTTTGGTAGAGCTTCCCATATCTTACACCTCAAGGCTTTTGAAACATTGGCTTTAAAAGAGATATTATCAGACTACAATCCTCATTATAAGGGCGAAGATTTGTTGGCGTTCTATATGTTTACCGGTGGTGTAGCCAAATATGTACAGTTGTTGTTGGATAATGGAGCGATAAGTCGGTCAAAAATGTTAGATTATATCTTACAAGAAGAAAGTTTGTTTTTAACTGAAGGGCGCAACCTGCTGATTACTGAATTTGGTAAAGAGTATCACATTTATTTTAGCATTTTGGCAGCTATTGCTGAAGGCAAAACAGCACGTAGTGAAATAGAAAACTTATTGCATCGTGAATTAGGAGGGTATCTTACACGTTTGGAAAAGGATTATAATTTGATAAAAAAACAACAGCCCCTGCTTACCAAGTCGCGTACCAAACAAGTGCGTTATACCATCATTGACCCGTTTTTGCGTTTTTGGTTTCGGTTTATATACAAATACAGTTATTTGATAGAAATAGGGCAATTTTCGGAACTGCAACATATTATAGAACGAGATTACAATACAGTAAGCGGTTGGGCGTTAGAGCGTTATTTTATGCAAAAGCTCAAAGAAGAGCGCAAATATAGTAGAATTGGAGGTTTTTGGGATAGAAAAGGAGAAAACGAAATTGATTTAATTGCTATAAATAATACGGCTAAAAGTATTTGCTTTTTTGAAGTCAAACGACAAGCCAAACGAATAAATGACGAAGTTCTAAAGCAAAAAGCATACGTTTTTTTATCCCTGCATAAAGAACTACAAGAATACCAAATAGATTACAAAGGTTTGTCATTAGAAAATATGTAATTACAATGTTGAAAATAAACAATTTATCTGCCGGATACCAAAAAGAGAAAATGATTCTAAACAATTTTAATTTAGAATTGAATGCAGGCGAACGCGTGGGCATTATAGGGCAAAATGGTTGTGGCAAAAGCACATTGGCAAAATCTATAATGGGTTTGGTGCCTTATACCAAAGGTAAAGTTGAGTGGCAAGCACAAGCTAATTTGCTAAAACTGCCCCCATATGAAAAAGATGAGTTGGGAATAGCTTATTTTATGCAAGGCGGGCGTGTGTTTGGTAATTTGAGCGTACTGGAGAACTTGAAAATAGCTTGGCTTAGCAATAAAAAAAACACTACCTTTGCAGAAGATATTTTGATGTTACAAAATTTTGACTTACCTTTGTTTGCAGACAAAAGGCGTTTGCAGTTGCCGGCAGAGAATTTAAGTGGTGGCGAGAAGCATATTTTAAGCTTTGGTATGGTGCTATTGGGTTGCCCCAATATGAAATTGTTGATAGCCGACGAGCCCAGTGCCGGTGTAGCACAAATAGGGCAAAAACAAATTTTGAACCTGTTAAGTCATGTTTTGGCACAAAAAAACATTGCTTTATTATTGATAGAACAAAATAGAGATTTTTTAAACGAACTCACAAATAAAACAGTAGAAATAAAAACAAATTAAAAATTTAGAAGATATGAAAAACAAGAGTTTACTTTGGATTGTACTAGTAGCCATACTTGCAGCCGGTGGTGTGTATTGGTATATGCAGAATGGGGAAAATAGTACAAATGATAATAATAATGAACAAGTTATTAAGATTGGGGCTGATTTAACATTAAGTGGCGCTATCTCTTCATGGTCTTCTGACATTAAAAGAGGAATGGATTTATTTGCTAATGAACACAATAAATATCATGCTAAAAAAGTTGAGATATTTTATGAAGATAATGCTGGCAAAGCCCCAAACGCTATTAATATTTTTAAAAAATTAGCTACTATTGATAAGGTAGATGTTGTTGTGAGTGCACATACTCCGATAGGACAAGCATTACGAGATGTGGCCGATCAAAATAAAACCCCTTTAGTGGCTACGGTTACTTCTGTATCGAATTTTGCAGATGGTTATGAATATGTACATAGAGATTTTCCTATCCAATCTAATTTATGTCCTGCTATTGCGGATTATGCTTATAATAAGATGAGCCTTAAAAAAGGAGGTTTTTTAGTTGTTAATGATGATTTTGGTAGAGATGGTATTCGTGAATTTAAAAAGAAATTTAAACAATTAGGAGGTTCAATTTTGACTGGAGAGCATTTTGAACAAAAACAGAATGATATGAAAAATCAGGTTTATAAAGTATTGGAAGATAAACCGGATTTTATTTTTATGGTTGGTAGAGATATGTCTTTGGTTACTTGTGTTAAGCAAATAAGGGAAGTTAATAAAGATGTAAAAATTATTGGAGTAATCGGTTTTGATAGTAGGACATTTTGGGAAAATATAGGCCAAGATGGTGAAGGTATTGTGTATTCTAGTTCTTATGTGGATTATAATGATGACAGTTCTAAAAAATTCTATAATACTTTTAAACAACAATTTAATAAGGAACCTAATTATTTGAATATTTATGGTTATACTATTGCAGACTACTTAACTAATAGTATCGCAAGTCTTACCTCGGAAGAAACTTTAAATCAGAAGTTACAAAACATGGATTTTAATAGTATTAGAGGAAGGTTAAAAGCGAATAGCGATAAAGATATTATAAGTCCAATAGGTATATATAAAAGAGAGGGAAATAAGTCTATTTTGATTGAAAAAATAGAATTTTAATATGTAAAATATATGCGAATATGAGTATTGATAGTAATACCGCAAAAGTTACGAATGGGATTTTTGAAAAAATTGCAAAGTTTGAGCCTGATAAGTTTGATTTGTCAACTCGTGAAAGATTGAATGAGTACAAGACCAAATTTATAAGATTATATAATGAAATAAGAACTCAGATAAAGATGGTTATTTCACAATACTTTGGTGTCCAGTCTAATGAACTGGAATTGTGGATAAACTATAATAGTTATATGAGTATACAAGGTTTGATCGGAGATGAGAATAAAGATAAGGTTCTCTCCGATCATCGTTTAAAAGACAATTTCCCTCCTAAAAAGACGAGCGAATTATTAAGAGAGTATATTGGGGGACAAGATGGAAGCGAAAATAACCTTACTTTAAATCAATATTTTATAGAGGATCCTAGGTGCTCCAAAATTAATATTGATTTTAATAAAAATGAGAGCAAGATTAATTGGAATTTTGAATTTGGGAATGAAAAATATACATATACATATGAATTTGATAAACCCTTTAATGGTGAGGAAAAGGAAACTAAAAATAGAGTTGAAGAATCGAGTTTTTTTAAAGATTTTTGGATAAAATACAATCAAAACTTTTATGAAAAAGCCTTTGGTATAACAAAAGAAAAGGATTCCAATGGATATTTTGTGCAAAATATCCATTGGAATTTATCCTATCCCAACTCTAATGATTATCTAGGTTCTATTAATTTGTTTTCGACAAAAGAAATAGAGGAAGACAAACAAAAAGAGTTTGAATCTCAATTATTACCAAATTTAATGTTAGTTTTTCTTATTTTAAATAAATTAGAATTTGTATATATCGACGGGGTTCATAAGTTTGAATTAAAGACTTCATATAGAAAAGCTGCTATAACTGCCATTATGGGACGTAATATGTCACATAATATCGGTAGCCATGTTATCTACTATTTAAGACAACATTTAAATGGCGATATTTCTAAAATAACAGAGCTCTTGCAAGATTTTGTAGATGTTAAAGTACAGAATGATGGAAAAGTAAATGTTTCATTAAATGTAGGTTCAGGCGAAAAAATTGGTAAAGAAGTTGATTTAAGCGAATTAAATAATATTGATTTACCTTTCTTAAAGGGATTAGGCACCTTCTTTACTTATATACAAGAAAGGCAAGATTTTATAGCGGCATTATCGTCTGGTTATAAACCTTCTTTTAGTAGTGTAAATTTTAAAAGTTTTATTATAGATAATTTCTTAAGAGATTTACAATCTAAAAGACATTCCGGTAACAATATTGCTAAAAAAGAAGATAATATTTTACTTAAATTTATAGTAAAGTCTGAGGGAAAAAATGTAGTCTTTACTTTAAATGATAATTTGCTTGATACTAATAAGGCTTTGGATGTTGACAATGATATTCATAAATTCTCTATTGATATTCCGGGAGGAACTCTTGGAAGACAAGCATTTTACTCTATATTAGAAAACTTGATAAGAAATGCAGCAAAACATGGAAATAAAAGTTCTAAAGAGCTGAGATTAGATATTAGTATTTCGAGGGAATATAATTATTTGACATTGCAACAAGCAAAATTAATTACAGGGAAAAATCATTTATTAGAGACGGACTATATAGAGCAGATTAAGGATAATGAAGATATAAAAAAGTGGAAACAAAGTTATTATCAAATACGAATAAAAGATAATAATAGTAGTCCTAAAGAATTGGCTAAACAATTAAGGGAATCTTTACAAAGAGATTTAATTGATGAAAAAAACGGGAAGTTGGTTGAAAATGAAAAAGGCTTAAAAGAGATAGTTATTTCAGCTTTGTGGTTAAACGGACTTAGTATTACAGATGTAAGCAAAGAAAACCGTTTAAAATACATAGATGTAGAGGTTTCAGAACAAGGAGAGTTAGAGTATATATTTTATGTGACCAAATCGAAAGAGGTTTTATTCGTAGTTGCAGATAATAATAATGCTGAGTCCTTAAAAAACTTAATAAAACAAGGTCTAAATGAATATGCAGTAATTACTAAATCTACTTTTGAATTACAAATAGAAGAATGTAGTCGTTACAGTTTGGTGGTTGATATTGATGGTGTTGTTGATAAGAAGTATAATAATAAATTGAGAAGGTATCTTAACTGTAAAGAATCAATATCCAAAGCCGAAAAAGGATCTAATAAGAAAGCTTATGATGAGGCTTATAAGTATATTTTTAATAAAGATAATGTCACTATTGATAAAAACTTCTTAAGAAGCTTGATAAGTGATAACTTCGAAACCAATTCACAAGACTTGTATTTATTCTTTTATCATTGGTATATCAAAGATTCTTTTTATGTAGATACAGAGTTTCCCAATATTGTATTAAATATAGAAGACAACAAGGATAAAAAGAGTGAAACAGTAGAGCTAAAAGCAAATCATTATAAGGATTTATATTTAAATAAATGTAAGGGGGATGCTGAAATTAAGTTAGATGATAATATTTATGTTCCTTACAAAGGAAATGATTTTAACTCTAAAAGAAAGTTAATTGCTTTTAGGAGGCATATGCATAATGATGTTTCTGAATTCTTTGATAAAACAGATGACAAACAATATTTTCAAAATAGTAATAATGCTGACTTTATAGGGGATAATGGAATCTTAACAAAAGCGAAGGAACAATATTTGTCCGTAGAGTCTATTACAGGAGACAATTCTTCTTTTAGGATATTAACCAATGAAGAAAAGGATGATTTATGGACTTTAAAGAAAATAGAAGCAGCGGCAGCAAAAGTACTGATTATAGATGAACGTATTTATGATAATAGTGTGTTTTATCAAGAAGGAGGAATTAATGAAGAAAGTCAAAAAGAAATAAGACAAATATTAGGGCAGTTTTTTAAAGATCCAAATAATGAAAAATTAGAAAAAATTGATATTAATAAAATTGATGCACCATTAATAAAACAGATTTGGAATAGAGATAATACATCTTATTTTTCAAAAGAAGAAATTAAAGAAGAAGTTGAAAGTCTTAAAATATTAGGGCATACAAAGAGAGATTATCGAGAAGTTACTTCAAAAATAAAAAAAATGGTAAAATATTCAAGTAAGAATATCAATATTTCAAAGTGCTTATTAAATCATTTAAAAAATATAGAAATTGCCAATGTAGAAAAAGAAGGAAGTATTATAACTGATTTTAAAGAAAAGTTAGCTGATATAATGTACAATGGTAATAATTTCGCTTTATCTAATAAGCGAGAGGTGCAATACAGTTATATCAGTATTCATCAAGGCATTTTAGATAAATTGTATAAAATAGGATGTGAAAATAATTTAGATAAAGAGCAGAAACAAGAGTATACAAAACAACTTGTTGGTATTTTTCAAGAGGAATTTAATGCTATTAAGGTTGTAATACATACAGGAAGAGGAAAGCCTAATTATATAAAGGGAATAGCATCGTATCGTTCTTTGTCGGATTTGGATTATGCATTAAGCGAACCAAAAGAATTGTTGTTAAATTATTTTGAATCAGCGTCTTATGAATTTTGAAATGAAATGATATGGAAATTTTATTAAATACAGATACCAAAGTTTTTATTAAGATAAATGGTAGATTAAAAGTGGCTGATTTTAATTCTAAATTAAATACTGTTGTAAAATTACCTATAGATGGCGATGATGATCTTGATGAAAGAAAGATATCAGATAATAATCCTTATAAAAAGTTGTATTTATTTATTCATACAAAAGATTATGAGGGCTCATCTAAGACTCATTTTGAAGTGAATTATAATGAATTATTAAATAGATTTTTTATGACATTGTGTAATGTTGACAAAATAGCTGAATGTGAATTAGAAAAAAATTTTTATATTAACAAAAATACATTTAATGTACAAATTTGTTGGTATAAGCACGAATTGAGAAGTTGTACCGTTTATAAACCTTTACAAGAAGTTAAAAATAAATATTATGATGCTTATAAAGCAGGAAAATTGACAGAAACAGAAAAAAAACAGTACGAAAAAGAACTGATAGAAATTTTTGATATGCATGACAGAAAAAAACGGCACGAGCATAGAAAAAATATAATGGAATTATATAAAAAAGAAGAATTGACAAAGAGAGATAAGGATAGCATAAACGAGGCAAAGAAAAAACACATTTAAGTAATGAGTGAAAATGTAGGATATTATTATATCGCACCCGATACAATGGGGGAACTTGAATCAATGAGTGAACTCAAAGATGGAGACGATAGATATGGTGAAGAGTTTCAAAACAAATTACAAGCTTTAGTTAGTGATAGTGGTTTTGACAAAGAACTCAATATTATATGGTTTGATTTAGCTCAATTTTTTTCTGATAAATATGAGCAATTTTTCTCAAACTCTGCAGATGGAAAATATAGACCTTGCATTTTTATTGGGAGTCAAAGTATAGAAATATTACAAAAATCCAACTTTTTACTTCATAAAAAAATATCACAATTAGATAATAATATTTGGACATATTATATCAATATACAAGAGAAAGATGCTTTTGATAGTGAGTTTAAAAATATTATTAATGCTATAAAGCTTAATTATTCAAATAACTTATATAACTCTACTGTAGGAATAGAGTATTTAAAATTTTTTATTCGTATATGTGAAAATAATTATCTTGAGGGAGGACATAGTAGTCAGGTTCTGCCTTTTGTATTTACTTCTAAAACTTGGATTTATAAAGATTCTATCAAAAGAAATTTAGAAACAATTGTTCTTAAAACTAAAGACATAAACAAAGTTTTAACATTAAAAGTATTATTGATTGATGATTATGGAAATAAAGATCTTAGGTTAGAGAGTAACCTCAAAACAAATAGTTATAATAAAAAAGACATTGACAAACTTGATAACACACAATCTTTTTCAAAAGGTGTAATATTAAAAAAAGTATTTAAATCATTTAAGAAATATTACAAGAAGGAAGAGGGTGAGGATATAAATATTGATATACATATTGATGTGTTAGAGAGTCCTAATATTAATGCAATAACAAGCCAATATTACGATATATATTTGTTGGATTATAACTTTAATAATAACACAAGCGGTTTGGATTTATTAAAGGATATTGTTGAAAATAATAATGTACAAGGTCCTTTTGGTAAACCTTGGGTTATTCCTATTTCCTCATTTACAAATGCAATGGTTGATGAAATGCGAAATATGAGAATTCATTTTGTAGACCCTCATTATGAATTATCAAGAGGTGCAGATTTTATCAATACACCATTTTTATTTCTGCATTATTTCACAAAAATGATAACCAATATTATAGAAAAAGCTTTTATTATAATTGATAATATAAATAAAATTCAAACAAAAATAGGAAAAGTTAAACATTGGAACGATTTGCAAAAAATAGATATAAATTTTGTTGAGAGGTTTAGTGACCACATAAATGAAAAACATGATGTTAAAACTTTTTTAGATACACAAGATGGTTTGTTAAAATCATTAAGTGAAAATTTTGATAAAGAACAACTCAAGAAACAAATCAACTACTACGAACAACTACTCTATAATTTGGCTTACAGAAATTACGAAGGTAACGAAGAAATTATCATCTTTCACGACTTATTAAAACAGGAACTAAAACAATGAAACCATTGGACTTTCATAGTATTGGTAAATATTTTGCCTATGATAAAGAAAGAAGTAATACCATAGAAGGTATTCATTTTTTTCGGTATTTGGGTGGTTTCAATAGCGTAAGTAAAGGCAAACCCTTTGATGATGGAACGGTTTATGTTATTATTTCTGAAAACGACATTATTTTTAAGCTAGAAGCCTTTGATGAATTAGAAAACAAGAAAAAACAGTTACTTTTAGTAGATTTATTAGTTATACCTCATAATACAGAACACCACTCTTTTTTAGATATTGAAAGCCAGTTAATAAGAGAAAAAAGAAAAGACCTTAAAAGATGTAAGAAAAACAGAAAGACAGGTAAGTTAAACGGTACATTCGAGCAAGTGTTGTATCATTTTATAGAAGATTTGTATATTCATAAATATTTTAAAGAATGTGGTAATGTACAGTCTGTAAAATCAGCTTTTGAATATATTCCTTTATTACAAGCAATCACTTATAAGCATGTATTTGATATTTTATATGGTAAATTAGAAAAACACAAAGCAAACAAAAAAACACAGTGGCAAATAGAACCTAAATTAGCCTTATTTGAAGATGCTTACTTGCAGTATAGTGCCTTTCTTTCAAATCATAAAAACGAGCGTCTGTATAGAAAAGATGGTTGGTTCTTGTATAGCAAATCAGCAGAAAAAAACAATGATATAGATGCGCAGTTGTATCAACTGGAAAGTAGATTTCTAAAAATAAAAAACAAATATAGTGATATTGAAAGTTTATTTGACGAACCTCAAAATTTTAAAACTATTTTAAAACGATATGGTATTACACATTTAATGGAACTTACAATTTCTAAAAAACTAAAATATGTTTTTTGGGGATTACTGACTTTTTTAATTGGTTTCATTTTGGCAGATGTCGTTATTTTTAATCTGTACCAAGAAGGTGATATCCCTCAAAACGTAAAAAACTTTTTGGATGGAGGACTAAAAATATTTAGTATTTTATGGTTGTTATACACGATTTTGCTTCCTGTATTATTTTATATTAGAGGATATGGTAAATATATTTTGAAGTTGATTCCGGGAATTTTCTTGCCAAGGTTAATGATTGCAATCATATCGGGTTGGCTTGTTTTCTTCTCTGCTGAAGAGTTACTTAAAATAGATTTAGATATTAGTACAGGAGTATTGTCTTTAATTAGTGTTTCAATCCTTGTTTTGACAATTGTATTTATGATATTTGAGATTAACAATTACGCTCCTGCTATGAAATTTCGAAATATCTTTTATAGGTCTTTGATAGTGTGTGGATTGGCATTTGTTGTTTCTTACACTTTTGGTTTTTACACAATGAATTATATCAATAAAAAATTAGATGACTATAAAAATAAATA
>PDWJ01005644.1_pt1 | contig 10156 bp, 7 predicted proteins | sample 1430881 | NCBI WGS metagenome assembly PDWJ01 (sample SAMN01162460, study PRJNA174530) | Oral metagenome, whole genome shotgun sequencing project. | biome: Marine environment; feature: Marine mammal; material: Swab sample of the gingival sulcus; isolation source: swab sample of gingival sulcus...
TTTCTCAATTATATCTTGGTGATCGGCTCCAGAGGCAACAGTGTCTTCAAAAGGGTATAAATCTACAATCACTAAATCTATTTCAGGAATTTCAAATTCTTTGATTTGTTCTTGATCACTTGGATTATCTCTTCTGGCTAAAATTCCACCAAAAACCTTTGGATGAAGGGTTTTTACTCTGCCACCTAATATAGATGGGTAAGATGTTAAATCTTCAACACGTTCAACTTTAATCCCTAAATCTTCAATAAATTTTTGGGTTCCCCCTGTAGAATAAATTGTTACCCCATGTTGGTTTAACAGTTTTACAATTGCATCTAATCCTGTTTTGTCAAACACCGAGATTAAAGCGTTTTTAATTGTTTTGTTTTCAGCCATTTTAAATAAAATCAAGTCGTTATTAATGGCTTGCAAAGTTAATTCATTTAGTTTGAAAACTCACCACTTATTGGGAATAAAAAAACAATTAATTTAGGCTGTCAACTTCAACAATATACTTTGTAATAGGAAATGAATCTAATTGGGCTTTTAAAGGTTTAATGTGTTCTAGATAGCCCGGTAATAAAGAATCTACCATTGGAACAGAAGAAGGGAATTTTTCCGCTCTGTGGTTAATTTGCTTTCCGTTTTTCCAAAAGCGGTAACAAACATGTGGACCCGTGGCTAAACCAGTGCTTCCCACATAACCAATTGTTTGACCTTGTATGACATGTTCACCTTGTTTTACGGCTCTTTTAGACATGTGCAAATATTGCGTAGAATAGGTTTCATTATGTTTGATTTTAACGTAATTTCCATTTCCACCAGAATATGAAGACTTGATGACGATACCATCTGCCGTAGCCATGATTGGTGTTCCTTTAGGAGCAGCATAATCAGTCCCTAAGTGTGCTTTCCATCTTTTTTGAACAGGGTGAAATCTTCTACCACTAAAACCAGAACTAATTCTGGAATATTTTACAGGCGCCATTAAAAATGGTCGCTTCATTTCTTTACCATTTTCATCAAAAAATCCCGATTTATTTGCGGCGGAATCTAGCATAAAGTAAAATGCATAATAATCATGCCCTTGGTGTTTAAAATAGGCATATTTCACATCATTCACTCCAAAAGGTGTTCCCTCAACGGATTTTTCTTCATAAATCACCTTAAACTCATCACCTGGATGTAATTTAAAGAAGTCGATTGACCAGGCGAATACACCCGCTACATATTCGGCCATTTCGCCAGTCATATTTGCATCTTTTAATTGCTGGTTAATTGCAAAAGTCAAATTTGAATTTTGAACAATCTCTCCCGAAAGCATTTTTTCCTTAATCTCATTCGGCTTTTCATGTTTAACGACCTCCACAGAATCGGTAAAATCGAATACAATATAATCAACAATGTTTTTCGGATAAATACAATATTGTGCCGTTTTTGAGGTGTCACCCATTTGCGATAAAATAATAAAGGGGGTTCCTTCCTTTACATACTTTAGACCAACCAAACTATCAGCCGCGTAATCAGCTGCAACGTTTATTTTATATTGAGAAATCCCATAAGGTGCCAACATGTGACTCAACGTCCAGTTGGGTTGAACAGTGTCTCTAAACACCTGAAAAGAATCTAGATTAAAACCAAATTCTATATTAGGAATATATTCGGCCACGATTGTGTCTTTACTGTCCGTTTGTTGATTGTTTTGGTTTTGTTGGCAAGCAGGCAACATTAAAATTAAAACTGTTATAAGGAGCGTAAAAACTTTTAACTTCATGAAAATATTAGATTTAATTTCCAAAATTAAAATCAATATAAACGTGTTAGAGATTTGGGCCATTATTTTATCAATAAATTAATGTTTATTAACGATTTGATGGACTAACTTATTTAGACACCACCACTTTGAAATCAGCTTTAGTGCCGTCAGCATATACAACGTTAAAGTTATATAAACCAGATTCTAAATCTGTTACATTAATGTTTACGTTTCCTCCCGTTAAGTTAATAACTTGAGTAGAGACCACTCTTCCAGTAACATCAATTATATTAATGGTTGCTTTTCCGGTTACACTTCCAAAAGGAACTGTAATAATATCGGCGGTTGGATTTGGAAATGCCATTAATTCCCGGTTATGATTTTGATCCTCTAAACCATCATAATAATCAAGTTGTACTATAGATGAACTTTGTTCTTCAATACTAGGTGTAAACCTGTCCAGAGTAGAGGCCCATGGTTTCTCTACAATCAAAGTAGTCGGGCTACCATTTGTAGGAGAAGGTATCCCTGTTCCATTCACATCATCCCAAAATCGTCCACTTGTGGCTGAAAAATCCGTTTGATCATCTAATCTAAACTTAAACCCAGTTAGCCCGGCCAGATTTCCAGTTACTTCAACCCGATTACAAAAGAGATAATGTTTACCAGCTTCTAATTCAACAACATCATTATAAGGCACATAAATTAAAGAGTCTTGGTAATCCCCTCCATAAAAAAACTCTCCTCTAGTAATTTCATATAATTGGTTTGTGTCAGGTATTTGACCGGAAAGATCTGAACCATAAACAGCATAGTTATGGTTTGAATTTTCCCATTCATACACCACACATTTCACAATTTTTTCTTCTATACTAGTTGACTCTAATGGGTCGTATGTGTAGCCTTGAAACCAAGTTCCTATGGCCATTACGTCTATAGCATTAGGTTCGAAAAAATGATTACAAACCATATAATAATCCGAATTAGCGCCTGACGGGTCTGTAGTAGGACCTACTCCACTTGTTGCATATGGTTTTCCTGTAAAGGAATCAATCTGTGCATAGCTAAATAAATTATTTGACAACCTAAAAAAGCTACTCACTTCATTATCAGAAACATCTTGATCTGTACTCATTAAATCTATGGTGTACACAAATTTTAACTCCTGAATGAAACTAGTGTTTTCAAAGGGCGTGCTAAAGGCCACCCAAACTTCTTCAGAATACGGCACACCATTTACGTCAAAAATAACACCAGCCAAATCAAATGGTGGAGATGTTTCGGCATATATTGGAATGGAATTACCTAGGGCAAAAACCTTACATGTAACCGTAATATTGGTTTGACTGTTGGTTCCAAAATTCTTTATTAATGCACCGGGGGTAAACCCATGAATATTATTAACTCCATCATAAATTTGCGCGTAATCTACTGTACGATTTGGTCGATAAATATCTCCCTTTTTAAGAGACAAATTATCTGCATAATACCCTACAATGTTTCCAAAAAAAGCTTCCGTACACCCAGAAGAAATGGCATCACAAATGGTAGCACCTAAATCTCCACTCACCATTAAAGTTGGAATGGTAACCATTGGGCCATCTGTACCTCCACCCATATTAATAGGGTCTCCCACAGCATTTACAATAACAACTCCAATGGCGCCCGCATTTTGGGCAGCTAAAGCTTTTGTTCCAAACTCACAACCACCTCTTCTGATAACCGCAATGTTACCAGTTAACGCAGCTGAATTTGAAATTTGAGCCACACCATTGCAGGCCATATCCATTGTACAGTTTCCATGAGATACTGGCCCATCCCCTTCAACTAAAACTAAATTACCGGTAATGGCTGTTGAAGTTGCCAACATGTTTGGTGTGCCCCATGATGAAGTTGCTCCAGCAACGCCTTCCCAAAAAGAAGCATCAGCCCAGCTGATATCTCCTTCAGAATAACTACCTGTGTATTGACAAGACCCCGTTAAGGTAAACTGAACCTGTGCAAAATTCAACAAGTTTATACTAATAAAGCTAAAAAGCGTAAAGATATTTTTCATAGTGTTTTGGATTTTTATTTAAGCTAAATTACAACATAGCTTAAAAAATAACACTACGGTAAAATCAATTGTTGATACAGAAAAAAATAGACATAAAAAAAACCCGCCAAGCTTTTGCTTGGCGGGTTTGAATTCTTAAAGACTAATCTTATTTAGAAACTACAACTTTGAAATCAGCTTTAGTTCCGTCAGCGTATACAACGTTAAAGTTATATAAACCAGACTCTAAATCTGTAACATCAATGTTTACGTTTCCACCAGTTAAGTTAATAACTTGAGTTGAAACAACTCTTCCTGCTACATCAACAATGTTAATTGTTGCTGTTCCAGTTACATTTCCAAAAGGAACTGTAATCATATCAACAGCAGGATTTGGATAAGCTACTAAATCTCTTTCATTTTCGATTTCTTCAACTCCAATAGAGTTCGCATCCATTTTAATGATTGAGTTACTTGGCTCTTCAAAACCGTAACCAGCACTATAGAAAGTACCGTCTTCAATAATAGCAGTTGTTACACTACCACCTGTTGATGAAGGAACTCCAGTTCCGTTAGCATCATCCCAAAAAGCACCATTTGTAATCGTGTAATCAGTTGTGTTATCTAATCTGAATTTTAAACCTGTTAAACCAGCTAAGTTTCCATCAACATTAACTCTGTTACAGAATAAGTAGTGCTTATTATCTTCAATATCTACAACCTCATCATAAGCTACGTAAATTAAAGAATCTTGGTAATCTCCACCGTAGAAATACTCACCTCTTGTAATTTCATTAAATTGGTTTGTATCTGTATCTGTTGTAAAAGTAGCAGATGACATATCATAGTTGTTATCAGTATTTACCCACTCGTAAGCAATACATTCAACAATTTTACCTGTCATTGCAGTCGCTTCTAAAGGATCATAAGTAAACGCTTGGAACCAAGTACCAATAGCCATTGTGTTTGATCCATTAGCATCTGAATAATGGTTACAAACCATGTAATAATCCGTTGTTGGACTGTTTGCAGGATCTGTATTTGGTCCCGCACCTGAAGTTGCAACAGGTTTTCCTGTCATTGGATCAATTTGAGCAAATGCATATTTCTCATCTGAGATACCAAAATAAGAAGCATAAACATTATCATTTGGTGCATCATCAGTTGCAGAATAGTTAATTGTATACACTACTTCAAAATCAGCATTATCTAAAGTGTTTGTAAAAGGTGTTGTAAACGCAACCCAGTTGTTTTCAGTTGCAGGAATACCTCCAGTAAAAGTTACACCATTTAAATCAAATGCAGCAGAAGTTTCTGAGTAAAGTGCAGTTGCATTTCCAACTTCAAAAATCTCGCAAGTAACTGTTATACCTGTTTGGTTAGCCGTACCCATGTTGGTTACTAACGCTCCAGGGGTAAATCCATGAATATCATTCACATCATCATACACCCAAGAAATATCCATAGCTCTACCTGCTAAGTAAACCTCACCTGATAATAAAGATAAGTTATTCGTTGTAGAACCCGCAGCATTTCCAAAGAAAGCTTCTGGACATCCAGCAGTAATCGCATCACAAATCGTTGCTCCTAAATCTCCACTTACCATTACAGTAGGGATTGTTACAGAGGCACCATCTGCTCCACCACCCATATTAATAGGCGCTCCTACAGCATTTACAATGATACAAGCAATAGCACCAGCATTTTGAGCTGCTAAAGCTTTAGATCCAAACTCACAACCACCTCTTCTGATAACCGCAATGTTACCATTTAAAGCAGCAGCATTTGAAATACCAGCAAAACCGTTACAAGCCATGTCAAAAGTACAGTTACCATGTGACACAGGGTCAACTCCTTCAACTAAAACAAGGTTACCAGAAATTCCATTTGCGGTCACTAACATATTAGGTGTACCCCAAGACTGAGTTGCTCCAGCAACACCTTCCCAGAAAGAAGCATCAGCCCAGCTGATATCACCTTCAGTATAACTACCCGCGTATTGGCAAGACCCCGTTAAATTAAGCTGAACTTGCGAAAATCCAGCAAACGAAAGAATTCCCAATCCTAAAGAAAGTAATAATTTTTTCATAATTTTTATTTTTTGTTAATAATTAATTTACACAAAGATAGTAATAAAAATTTCAAATACAAAAAATCAATATTTTTTTGAAATTAAATCTTTACAGAGAAAAAATTGAGTTTAAAAACAGTTTAAACGGTTGTTTTTCAGTTTTTTATACATGTGTTTGAGTGTTGAACATTTCTATTCTAAAGAAAAATAAACTGTTTAAATTATTGATTTAACGGTATTATTTTATCAAAATTAAATCTTCCAATGATTTTCTGACTTTTTTGTGCCTTCTATACGGGTCATTATCTGATGCATAACCAATTGGAATAATTAAACTTGATTTCAAACCATCTTTTTGTAGATCCAAAATCTCATCAAATCTAGCATTCGAAAATCCTTCCATTGGACAAGTGTCAATGCCCAACAAAGCACAGGTCGTCAAAATATTACCCAGCGCAATATACTGTTGATTCGTCATCCATTTTTCAATATCTTCTGTTGATGTTTCCTCTCGGTAATTTTTTAACATGGTTTTAAAACCAACTAATTGTTTACTGTTTATATCCTGATTTCTGGTTTGAGATATATTCATGATGTAATCCTCAATGTGGGCCTCATCAAATGAAATAGGATTACACAACACCAATAAATGTGAGGCATCAACCACCTGATTTTGGTTATAAGCATGAGGAAGCAAGGCCATCCTTTTTTCTGGGTCTTCCACAATCACCAAACTCATTAATTGCAAGCCATAAGATGTTGGGGTAAGCCTGTAGGCTTCAATAATGGTGTCCAAATCTTTTTGATTTATTTTTTTGGTTTTGTCAAAAACTTTTGTTGCGTATCTTTTGTTAAGTGCTTGAATGATTGTGTTGTTCATAACATTTATTTTTTGCAAAGATAGTTTATCTTAAATTTTTAATTTTATATTTGCGTGTTTTATTAAAAATTTATTTAGAATGGCAGAATTGGTTAGATATTCAGATGAGGAGTTGAAAGAGTTTAAAGCTATCATTGATCATAAATTAAAAGAAGCAAAAGAAGATTTAAAATTACTTAGAGGTCAACTTGACCATAGTGATGACCACGGAACAAATGATACTGGACGATCATTTAATATGATGGAAGATGGGTCAGAAACCATGTCTAGAGAAGAAATGGCACAGTTGGCTGCAAGACAACAAAAGTTTATTAGTAATCTTGAAAATGCCCTAATAAGAATTGAAAATAAAACTTATGGTATTTGCAGAGTTACTGGAAAATTAATTCAAAAAGAAAGGTTAAAATTAGTTCCTCACGCTACTTTAAGTATTGAAGCAAAAAAAGCACAAGGCTAATTTGAGGAAAAAATCAAAAATAGCCATTATCATTATTTTCCTTGTTCTTTTAATAGATCAAGCTGTGAAAATATGGATTAAAACCTCTTTTGACATCCAAGAGTCGAGACCATTTGTTCCAGGTGTATTGCAATTATTTTACATTGAAAACAGAGGGATGGCTTTTGGAACCACTTTGGGTGACAGCAATTGGGCCAAATATGCGCTTTCCATTTTTAGGTTAATAGCCATAGTTGGTATTGGTTTTTATATCAAAAAGTTAGTTCAAAACGAAAAAACCAAAACCAGTTTTATTATTGCCATAGCCTTAATTTTTGCTGGTGCCACGGGAAATTTAATTGACAGTATGTTCTATGATTTAATTTTCCCAATTGACCCGAGCATACGCACAAACATGGTTCTCAATGATGTCGGGTTTCCAATTCATGACAACAATGGAGACGTACTGTTAAGGGATGGCGGTTTTTTACTCGGAAGCGTAGTTGATATGTTTCAGTTTACCCCCGTTTGGCCAGAGTGGATGCCTTTTGATTTAGGCGGGACGGATATTTTTTCTGCGATTTGGAATGTTGCTGATGCCGCAATCTCAATCGGGGTTGTTATGATATTATTTAGATACCGTGATTTTTCAAACAAAAATCAAAACGCCAGCGCCGGAGAAGAAGAGTAATTACAGTTCCTTATATTCTCTGTAAACACTTTCTATTACCGCTTGACATTTTTTTAGCCATTTTTCGGATTGAGTTGAATCATCAAAAGTGTCATACACCACTTGTTCATCAATAAACTGATAAATAACGCATCCTTTTGGGGTTTTTATTCCATAAGTATATGACGTAGTAATTACAGCCCATTCTTTTGTGGTTGGGTTCATTAAATCTTTGCTCCAATGAAATTCATCCGTGTTTTTATTGAGCTGGTTTAATATGGTTTTAACCACATCAACTTGTGACCCAATTTTTTCGACCTTTAATCCCTTTAAACTATCTTTGATTGCGCCTCCCCAAACCAACAACGGAATGTGATAGTAGGTGTCTGTATAACGATCATTATTGACGAAATTTGTTTTACCATGATCCGCTACAAAAATCACCAATGTATTCTCAAAATCTGGCAACATTTTTAAACTATCGGTAAACTTTTTAATTTGTTCATCCGCATATTTCATGCTTCTAGTATAATCATCCGTAGGATATTCTTTTAAATAAGGGGCATCCATATCATAAGGTGAATGCGTACTTTGCGTAAAAAGACCATAGACAAAAGGTCGGTTTGCTTTTTTAAGCTCTTGAAAAAAGTAAGGAAACATTGCTTCATCATGGATGCCTAAATTACCCTTTGGCTGTAAATCAAGGTTGTTTTCATCCGTTAATCTTTTCCAGCCAATTTCGGTCATATAGCCCCCAATATTTCCATAAGACAACGCCCCTCCAAAATAATAAGACGATTCATACTCTGCTCCTAAAGATTTAATTATTGAAGGCATTTGTCTGCATTTGGCAGATTCAGTTGACATAGATATTTTTGGTAATGTTGGATACCCGCTATAAATTGAAGTATGGCCCGTTTCTGAGGTTTCAGAAGTTGCATAAACTTGAGTAAATAAAACCCCTTCTTTCGATAGGCCATTAAAATGTGGGGTTACATTCTTTAGTCCTCCAAGAGGTTCAATCATTTGAGCGGACCACCCCTCTAAAGTCACAAACACTAAGTTAGGATTAGTTCCTTTTATAAACTGGGTGGTTGAATCTGATTGCGTTTCATATAGATCTTTAACGATATCCGCCGCTTCTTCTGGAGAAACATTGTTGTAATACTGTTCATAATCCGTATTAAAATGCTCGTATGTCATATGAATAAAATTCCATACCGAATTGACGGACAAATCATTGGTTATTTGAGAATTGGTATAATAGGCATTAGTTGCACTTACCGGAATTTCTTGCCAACCACCCCTCAAGGCCAACCCTAAAAGCGTTGACCCTGACAACAAAAAGGTGAGAAAAAAAGTAATTCTTAATCCAATTTTATGTCTATTACCTACAGATTTATATGGCTTAAAAAGCCATCTATACAATAAGTAAAAAGCCACCATTTGTAACAAAAAATATAGAATAAACCACCAAGTGTAATTTCCTGAAGAGGTCCTAAATATTTCTGAAGGGGTTTCAAAATGAATAAATATTTTAGAGGATAATTTAGCCCGCCATTCAAAATATGATACCAATTCACTTGCAAAAATAATGGCGCTTATCACTCCAAAAAACCACAATAAAATTGCAGATACTTTTATAGAAACTTTTTCCCAATTTTGCGTTAACTGGAGAATAGATAACGATAGAAAAATAAAAACGAACCCATTAAAATAAGCAAAACCAGATAGGTCTAATCTAAAAGCGTAATAAGGTAGTTTTAGTAAGGTTAAAAAGTCGACATCAAAATCGGACCAATAGTGTACCAAAAATAAAATTCTTTGAACCAAAAAAAAGAGCAGCCAAAGCAAACATGTTTTTACTTCGCATGATACTCTTTTTGTCTAAACCGGAGTCTTTTAGAGTCTCAAAAGTTAAATGCGAAATGGGCGCTTTAATGAAATGAAAATCAGCTACTTTATTGCTAACCAATGGGTTTTCAGAACAACCAGCCTTAGACAAATTTTTGTCGGTAAAGGTGTCCATATCCACAATTATTGTTCCGCCGGATTTCACCCATTTGTGATTGGCTTTCAGTGCCGCCGGATTCATTGCCACCAAAACATCGCAATAATCACCGGGCGTGTAAATTTCTTTTTTGCCAATGTGCAGTTGAAAGCCGGAAACGCCGCCAACTGTTCCTTGCGGCGCTCTAATTTCTGCCGGATAATCGGGAAAAGTAGCTATATCGTTGCCGAAATAAGCCGAGGTGTCAGAAAACTGAGTTCCCGTTAGTTGCATGCCGTCGCCGGAATCGCCGGAGAAGCGTATTACAACCTCTTC
>PDWJ01006781.1_pt1 | contig 10156 bp, 10 predicted proteins | sample 1430881 | NCBI WGS metagenome assembly PDWJ01 (sample SAMN01162460, study PRJNA174530) | Oral metagenome, whole genome shotgun sequencing project. | biome: Marine environment; feature: Marine mammal; material: Swab sample of the gingival sulcus; isolation source: swab sample of gingival sulcus...
TATTTGTTAGCGATGATTAAAAAATCTTTTAAAATTTTAATAATTCTTTCTTTGTGATTTTTATCATTTAAAAGATTAAATATAAATTTATTTATCTTTTTATTTCGTTGGTCTCCTCTTGAATAATATTCTTTTTCTTCATAATATGAACGTTCTGAATTTTTATCTTTTTTTGAAACATAAAATTCCGAAGAATAATTATAAAATGATGGTTTTGAGTTTAAGTTATTAGGTAAATCTAAATCAGTTTTACTATAAGAATATGTCAAATCTGGATTTTTTATAACTCTAACTACTTCATCTTTACAATAACATATGTTAGTGTCATTTGTATAATGTTGATAAATAGGATAACAAGGATAACTTTCATTTTTCTTAAAAATTTGTTTTTTTACTGTGTAAAATTGATAATCTAAGTCAAGCCAAGTGGATTTTGAACGTGAATATTCCATATTTTCATTATTTATTTCGCAATATAAAATGTCAAATGGGGAAGGATAGCATCTGTTGTTCAAAGTGTATTTGTCTAAACCTTGCGATAAAAACACTGCTCCTTCGTTGGCTTTTTTGATTTCGGTATATAAAATATCATCGGGATATGTTGAATTTGCATAAGTTTTTAAGCCAAATTCATACGAAATATAAAATGTTGTTACCGAAAAAACGATGATAATATATTGTAAAAATTGTCCAAATAGTTTGTTTGCCGAAGTCGGATAAAAATTTTGAAATCCGTTGTTTTTAAACATTGCAATTAGCCAAAAAAGCAACAGCAAAATTGAGATAATTACGTTAAAAAATACCATTCCATTTTTAAAGAAAATATCTTTTGCTCCGTAATCGTGAAGTAATTCTACATTTGTTAAAGCAAAATAACCTAAAACATAGAATATCAAATGAATACATAAACTAATCGCTAACATAAACACGATTTTTGTATTCCAAATTTTAATAAATATTGATTTATTTTATTGATTGTATTTTTCATAATTTGTATTTTTTTAGACCTCACAAGTTTCTAAAACCTGTGAGGTCTGTTTTTAGTTTAAACAAAAAATCGTCTTGTAGATTTTGAAATATTTCGTAAATAAATAATTTCTATGTTAGATTTTGCCAAAGCACTTAATACATCGTTGAATTTCGTTTGCTCGTTAAAATATGCAAAATACATTCCGCCGTTAAATGTTAAATTGTTTAAATTTAGGTCTTTAAAGCAATTTATTAAGTCGCTTTTTGGCTGATTACTTTCTATTTCAATGATAAGTTGTTCGGTTTGATTTTGTGAAATTTCGTTATGTGTTTGTTTTCCTTTTTTCAAGAAAATAACTTTATCCGAAACTTTTTCAACTTCATATAATTGTTGCGAAGATAGGATAATCGCAATCGGATTATTGATAGAATTTCCGATAGATTTTAAATCTTCCAAAACAATTTGTTGAGCCAAAACATCAAGGTTTGCCAAAGGCTCGTCAAGCAATAAAACTTCTGGTTGGTAATTTGATAAGGCAAATTTTAAGTTATCTTGCAGACTTCCGTACCATTTATTTGTTCGTTGTGGGATATAAACTAATTTTGTTCGTAAATCGTAATCTGAATTTAGTTTTTCCTGAAAATTATACGTGATATTTCCTTTGTCAAAACTCAATTCTTTGGCTAAAATTCGTAATAAAGTGGTTTTTCCGTTTCCGTTTTCGCCAACCAAACCATAAATCTGACCTTTTTTAATTTCAACAGAAACCTCGCCAAGCGTAAAATTTTGTCTTTTGTATGTTTTTACAATTTTTTCAGCACTTAAAATGGTCTTTTTTTCAGTAGGAATAATCTCAATTTCAGCGACTTTATCTAAAAGTAAATATGCTTTTTGTTGAAACTCGTTGAGATTAAAATTTTTGCTATATTTCCAATCTGTAAGAGCGATTGCCTCTTTGTAGATTTTCATATTTTGAGTGTCCAAAACGCAGTCTAATAGCCTTCGGAAACCTAATTCAATATCGTTATTTTTGAAAAAACTTCTTACATTTTCAATTCTTTTTTTATACATAGCATTTTTTTTAAAGTTTGCAGAATAAATCCCAAAGCACAACGCCACAACTCACAGAAATATTAAGCGAATGTTTTGTTCCTAATTGTGGAATTTCAATGCAATTATCTGAAATAGAGACTACTTCTTGCTGAACGCCTTTGACTTCGTTGCCAAAAACAACAGCATATTTTGTATTTGGTTCTGGTGTAAATTCGTTTAACATTGTTGAGTTTTCGGCTTGTTCAATGGATAGCACTTTTACTCCCGATTTCTTTAAATTTTCAACTAATGAAATTGTGTCTTCGGCGTATTCCCACGCAACGGATTCGGTAGCGCCAAGTGCTGTTTTATGAATATCCTTGTTCGGTGGAGTGGCTGTAATTCCGCATAAATATATTTTTTCAATCAAAAAGGCATCGGAAGTTCTAAAAACCGAACCGATATTGTTCAAACTTCGGACATTATCTAAAACTACAATAATCGGTGTTTTTTCTGATTGTTTAAATTCATTAACTGAAATTCTGCCTAATTCGCTATTTTTAAGTTTTCGCATCGTCTAAAATATTATAATGCAAAACTAATAAAAATAATCAGAGTTGTTTGTTAAAATTTGATTTTGCTTTATTTACACCATAAGATATTACAAAAGATGTTATTATAGCAATTATCAAATTTTGTTTTAACTCAATTTCTGTAAAATTTTCTAATATGATAATACAAATAGCAAAATTTATTAAAAAAGTAACTAAGTATTTCATCTTTATTAAAATTACATTTTTTCAAAAATAGTTGTAGAAATCATTATTAATATACTACAAAAATTCAAAATAAAAATAGGTTTAAATCCTTTTTGTTTTTTCCAAATTTTTACAAATGAATAGATAAAACCGAATATCACAAACAATAGTATTGGTATTGTTATCAAATTCATTATTGCGTTAAGAATAGTTAATTCTATATGAAAAATATGGGTGTTTAACACCATAAATATAACATAAACTAAACAAAATATACTGATATTTTTTAATAATGTAATATTCATAATTTTATCGATTTTTAAATCAAAATGATGTTATTTTCTTTGCATTTCTGTTTGATTTCATCTGTCCAAATACTTACTTGAATTTCGCCAATGTGTGCTTTTTGTAATAAAAACATACAAAGTCTCGATTGTCCAATTCCTCCTCCAATAGAAAGAGGCAAACTACCTTCTATCAGTCTTTTATGAAAGTATAAATTACTAAGTTCTTGCTTTCCTTCCAATTCTAATTGATGTAAAAGTGCTTTTTTATCTACTCGAATTCCCATTGAAGACACCTCAAAAGCTCTGTCAAGAACAGAATTCCAAAGCATAATATCGCCATTTAATCCTGCCAAACCATTTTCTCCGATTGTTGTCCAATCATCATAATCGGGAGCACGACCATCGTGTTTTTCTCCGTCTGCTAATTTTCCGCCAATCCCCATAATGAAAACTGCTTTATGTTTTTTAGTAATCTCGTTTTCACGTTCTTTTGCTGTCAAATTAGGGTACAACTGACGAAGTTCTTCTGCGTGAATAAATGTTATTTCCGTTGGTAAAGTCGGACGTATTTCTGGGAATTGTTCGCTTACCAAATATTCGGTTCTTAATATAGCATCATATATTTTACGGACAATATTTTTTAGAAAATCAATATTTCTTTCTTCTTTGTTAATAACTCGCTCCCAATCCCATTGGTCAACATACAAAGAATGTAAATTCCCCAATTCTTCATCGGCTCTAATAGCGTTCATATCCGTATAAATTCCGTAGCCTTCTTGTATTTCCAAATCTGCCAAAGTGAGGCGTTTCCATTTTGCAAGAGAATGAACCACTTCCGCACGAGCCTCACCCATATCTTTAATTGCAAAATTCACAGGACGCTCTATTCCGTTAAGGTCGTCATTAATTCCTGTTCCTTGTAATACGAAAAGCGGTGCAGTAACTCTACGCAATCGTAATTCTGCGGATATATTAGACTGAAAAAAATCTTTTATCTTTTGAATTCCTAATTCTGTTTGTTGTAGGTTTAATAAAGGTTTGTAGTTTTTTGGTTTTATAAAATAGCTCATTCTCTTTTTTGTTTATATTTTCAATAATCGCAAATGTAAATAAAATATTTTATTTTTTTATGTTATTAATGTATAAATGGGGTGTATTTTTTAATTAATTACTTGAATTTTAGAAATAAGATTAATAATTTTAGAGTAATGTTGTGTATTTTTAAAAATTAGTGTTATAAAAAAGAAATCACATAAAAAGTAATTTTTATGCGACTTTCTTCTTGTTAAAATTTTATTATTTACCCTCTTGACGTTCTATTAAATCTTCAATGTTTTCAGAAATATAAAAAGTGTTAGTTTCTCTAACATAAACCATATCATTTTTGCAAATAGTAGCACACCCTCCTTGTTCTAAACATTTATAGGCTAATTTACCACAAGACCATTTTCCATCACAAGTTTTTGTCCAACTATTTTTGCCATTGTTACAAGAAACTTTATAAGCCTCTTTGTTGAAACTTTTTGTTTTTACTTTTTCTGCAACATCAAAAGCTAATCCCCAACTTGGTTCAGCTTCTTTGCTTGAAAGTATGGTTATGGTTTTATCTTTTGCGTTCCATTCGTAATTGATTAATAAAACTTTTTCTTCACTTAATTTAATATCCTTATTGGATACTTTTTCAAAAAAGGTTTCAAAGTTTAAACTCTCACCCTTTAAGTCAGATAAAACATCTTCGTTTTTATTCTGACAAGACCAAAAACTAGCAATTAATAAAATTGCTAAAGCTAAAAATGAAAATTTGTTTCTCATAATTAAAAATATTAATAATAAAACTTTGTAATTGTTGCAACTATATTACGATACAAATATAACTAATTTAAAATAATTATGAATAAGGTAAAAATGTTAAAATTTTGTTAAAAAAATCAAATTTGTAAGACTGCATAAAAAACTATATTTTTGTCCTTTTAACCAAAAATCTACGAAAATTGGCAAAAGCAAAGGCAAAAAAAGTAACTCCATTGATGAAACAATATAACAGCATTAAGGCAAAATATCCTGATGCAATGTTGTTGTTTCGTGTGGGTGATTTTTACGAAACATTTGGCGAGGACGCTGTAAAATCGGCAGAAATTTTAGGAATTACCCTAACCAAACGAGGAGCAGGAAGTGAAAGCGAAACGGCTTTGGCTGGGTTTCCTCACCATTCGTTGAATACTTATTTGCCAAAATTGGTTAAAGCAGGACTTCGTGTGGCAATTTGTGACCAACTTGAAGACCCAAAAATGACTAAAAAAATCGTTAAACGTGGTGTTACCGAACTTGTTACACCGGGGGTTTCGTTAAATGACGAGGTTTTACAATCAAAAACGAACAACTTTTTATCGGCTATTTATTTTGGCAAAAAACAACTCGGAATTTCATTTTTAGATGTTTCTACGGGGGAATTTTTAGTCTCACAAGGTAACGAAGAATACATTGATAAATTATTACAAAATTTCCAGCCAAGCGAAATTTTGGTTGAGAAAAAATACAAGCAAACATTTTTAGAAAAATTCAATAATTATCACGCTTTTTATTTAGATGATTGGGTTTTTCAAAAAGAATATGGTTACGAAACGTTAACAAATCATTTTAAGGTAAAAACTTTAAAAGGCTTTGGTGTTGAGGATATTACGGAAGGAATTATCTCGGCAGGAGCAGTTTTGTATTACCTTTCGGAAACGCAACACAACAAGGTTGAGCATATCCAGTCCATAAACAGAATTGCAGAAGATAATTACGTTTGGATGGACAGATTTACGGTCAGAAATTTGGAATTATACGGAGGAAATTCGGTTAATTCGGTGTCGCTTTTGGACGTGATTGACAAAACCACAACCTCAATGGGAGGACGATTGTTAAAACGATGGTTAGCCTTGCCTTTAAAGGATTTGGATGCTATTAATTCTCGTCATGAATTGGTAGATTATTTTATAAATCAGCCTGAATTTTTAGAAACTATTTCATATCAGTTAAAGCAAATTTCGGATATTGAGCGTTTAGTGTCAAAGGTTGCTACGGGCAAAGTTTCGCCACGAGAAACAATTTTATTAAAAGATTCTTTAAAAGCGATTTTACCAATTAAAAACGCATCGGAAAATAGTGAAAATCCGTCTGTAAAAAATATCGGATTAAAATTAGATGATTGCAAAGAACTTATTGAAAAAATAGAAACTACACTTTTTGACGATGCTCCTGTAAATATCAATAAATGTAATGCGATTGCGAGTGGTGTTTCACAAGAATTGGATGATTTACGACACATTGCCACATCAGGAAAAGGCTTTTTGGACGATATGCTCGCACGTGAGAGCGAACGCACAGGGATACCGAGTTTGAAAATTGCGTTTAACAATGTTTTTGGCTATTATATTGAGGTTAGAAATACGCATAAAGACAAAGTCCCAGAGGAGTGGATTAGAAAGCAAACTTTGGTAAGTGCCGAGCGTTACATTACCGAAGAATTAAAGGAATACGAAACCAAAATTTTGGGTGCAGAGGATAAAATTCAGCAGTTGGAAAATGAGTTGTTTTCAGAACTTATCTCATTTATAATCAGATTTGTACAGCCTATTCAGAACAACGCTCAACTTATCGCTCAATTGGATTGTTTGTTGTCGTTTGCTAATTTAGCGATAGACAATAATTACGTTCGTCCTATGATTGATAAATCTACCGATTTGGAAATTAAAAACGGACGTCACCCAGTAATTGAAAAACAACTTCCGATAGGCGAAAATTACGTTGCAAACGATATTATTTTAAACCGAGAAACGCAACAAATTATAATGATTACAGGGCCCAATATGTCGGGTAAATCGGCGATTTTACGTCAAACTGCACTTATTGTTTTATTGGCTCAAATAGGAAGTTTTGTTCCTGCCGAAAGTGCAAAAATTGGTTTAATTGACAAAATTTTTACACGTGTTGGAGCAAGTGATAATATTTCAATGGGCGAATCAACATTTATGGTTGAAATGAACGAAACTGCCTCAATTTTGAATAATATTTCTGAGCGAAGTTTGGTATTATTGGACGAAATTGGGCGAGGAACATCAACCTATGACGGAATTTCAATAGCGTGGGCAATTTCGGAATATTTGCACGAACACCCAGCAAAAGCAAAGACTTTATTTGCAACGCATTACCACGAACTCAACGAAATGACAAGCACTTTTGAACGTATCAAAAATTTCAATGTTTCTGTAAAAGAATTAGACGATACCATTATTTTCTTACGAAAATTGGTTGAAGGCGGAAGTAATCATAGTTTTGGTATTCACGTGGCGAAACTCGCAGGAATGCCACAGCAAGTTATTCGCCGAGCAGGGAAAATTTTACAAGAATTAGAAGAGTCACATAGTAATAAAAATGTAGAAGATACATTGCAAAAAACAGCAAATGACAATACGCAAATTAGTCTTTTTCAGTTAGATGACCCTTTACTTAGAAATCCGAGAGGATATTTTAGGAATTGATATTAATACACTTACGCCTATTGAGGCACTTATGAAACTCAATGAAATTAAACGTATGATTAGTAAAAAATAAGGATAAACTTCACAAATTTTAAGACAATTTTTAATTATGTAACAAAAATTACTTTTAAAAAAATAAAAAAGTTTTAAATTTGGCGTCCGAATTTCATTTAATTAAAAAACAAATAAAATGATAAAAACAGATATTTTAATTATTGGAGCAGGTCCAACAGGGCTTTTTACAGTATTTGAGGCAGGATTATTAAAATTAAAGTGTCACCTGATTGACGCTTTACCACAACCAGGTGGGCAATGTACAGAGTTATATCCTAAAAAACCTATTTTTGATATTCCAGCGTATCCAGAGATTTTAGCGGGAGATTTGACTAAAAATTTATTGGAACAAATTAAGCAATTTCAGCCAGGATTTACTTTGGGAGAACGTGCCGATACTATTGAAAAGCAAGACGATGGAACATTCATTGTAACTACGAATAAAGGTACAAAACACCACGCACCAGTTGTGGCTATTGCAGGAGGTTTGGGAAGTTTTGAACCGAGAAAACCGCCTATTGCAAATATTGCAAATTACGAAGACGGAAAAGGTGTGGAATATTCAATTCGTGAGCCAGAAATGTATCGTGATAAAAATGTAGTGATTGCAGGAGGAGGCGATTCTGCTTTGGATTGGTCTGTTTATTTGACCGATGTAGCGAAATCTGTAACTTTGGTTCATCGTAGAAATGAATTTCGTGGAGCGTTAGATTCTGTTGAGAAAGTACAAGAATTAAAAGATGCAGGAAAAATCAATTTGGTTACGCCTTCGGAAGTGAAAAAAATTGTTGGAGATAACCACGTTACAGGTGTTGAAATTCATACAAAAGGCGAAGAACCTTATATTTTAGAGGCTGACCATTTCGTTCCGTTATTTGGATTGCAACCAAAATTAGGACCTATTGCCGATTGGGGATTGGAAATTGAAAAAAATGCTATAAAAGTTAATAATGCATTAGATTATCAAACAAATATTCCAGGAATTTATGCAATTGGCGATGTAAATACGTATCCAGGAAAATTGAAATTGATTTTATGTGGTTTTCACGAGGCAACTTTAATGTGTCAAAGTGCATATCAACGTATTCACCCAGACAAAAAATATGTAATGAAATATACAACCGTTGGCGGTGTTGATGGTTTTGACGGAACACGAAAAGAAGCAAAAGCACCTGTGGTTAAGAAAATTGAGTAATATTTTTTGTCACAAGGAAAAATAATTTATATTTAAGCCTCGTAAGATTTTTTAATCTTGTGAGGTTTTTTTATTTTTTTCAAAAAAGTGTCACAAATCAAAAAATAAATTGTCTTTTAAGTAGAACTAATTTTTTGAAAGCAGAAAATTTACATATAAATCCGTTGATTGAGCGTTGTAAAAAAGGCGATAAATCGGCTCAATTTAAAGTCTATGAAATGTATTATAAGGCTATGTACAATAGTGCTTTTCGGATTTTGAAAAATGAATTTGATGCCGAAGACATAATGCAAGAAGGATTTTTGACTGCTTTTACAAAATTGGATAGTTTTAGAGGGGAAGTGTCGTTTGGTTTGTGGTTGAAAAAAATTATTATCAACAAAAGTTTGACGCAACTTAAAAATAATAATCGGTTTGAAGAAGTGTCGCTTGAATTTGTAAAAGACATAAAATCAGAACCTGACGAAATAGATTATGAAAATATTAATGTAAAACATATTTTGAATTGCATTAATAATTTAAAAGATAATTACAGAATTGCACTGACATTGAATTTGATTGAAGGTTATGATTATGACGAAATCTCGCAGATTTTGGGTTATACAAATGAAAATGTTAGAGCAATCATATCACGAGGAAAAAAGAAATTAAAGGAACTTTTACAAAAAAATGAAAAATAATTTAGAACAATTTTTTTCGGAAACTGATTTTGATATTTATGAACCGCAAATCGGACATAAAAATAGGTTTTTAGAAAAATTACAAACACCAAAAAAGAAGAAAAAGTCGTTTGCTTGGCTCGGAATTGCTGTGTCAATCACGTTATTAATTGGATTTTTTGGCGGAATATTTTATCAAAATTTGCAATACGATTTGAAAGATGTTTCATTAGAAATGGCAGAAACGCAAAACTTTTTTGTCGCAACAATTAATAACGATTTGAAAAAAATAAATTCGTACAGAAATCCTAAAACAACGAAAATTATTGATGATGCTATTATCCGATTAAACGATTTGGAAAAAGCGTATAAAATCTTACAAAAAGATTTAAAAACAACAGATAATCAGAAAATTATAATTATTAATATGATACAAAATTATCAAAAACGATTGGAAATTTTGCAAAATGTATTAGAAGTTTTGAAACAACAAGAAAAGCCGTTTAATTTAAAATTTAATAAAGATGAAATTAGTTAAAATAATATTGTTTTTAGTTCCGTTAATGCTTTCGGCAAACGACTTAAAACACAAAAAAACAAAAACAATTCATAAAGAATTTAGCGTAAATAATGATGTATTAGTTTCTGTATCAAATAAATATGGCGATATAAATATCA
>PDWJ01005645.1_pt1 | contig 10155 bp, 9 predicted proteins | sample 1430881 | NCBI WGS metagenome assembly PDWJ01 (sample SAMN01162460, study PRJNA174530) | Oral metagenome, whole genome shotgun sequencing project. | biome: Marine environment; feature: Marine mammal; material: Swab sample of the gingival sulcus; isolation source: swab sample of gingival sulcus...
AAACCATCGGTTAAAAGCGACAAGTCAATATGCTCCAAGCCCTTATTTTTAGACGATTTCTCAATCGCATTCAACTGGTCTTGAAAAATCGATTTGGAATCATACAATAACCGACCAATAAGCGTACTCTTTCCGTCATCAACACTCCCAGCTGTTGTAAATCTTAGTAATTGTCTGTTGTTTTTAGTCATTTTTTCTCATCTTTTTAAAAGTAGCAACGGTAATACAATAATTGACAAAGTAAGTGCAGAAACTAACACATCAACACATTTAGAGTAACATATTTACAAAAATAATTGTAAAAAAACTTGGAAATATTAATCACTCTTATAGTTATTTTTTACAACTACTTTTATCGCAATACCTTTTTTATTATTTAGAAAAATCATCTCAAAATCGCCAAAAAAGTCTTAAAAATAACGCCAATATCTTTTAATAAACTTCTGTTTTTCAAATATTTCAAATTAATATCTAACTTATGTAGCATTATCACATCAATATAATACTGATTAGGATTTTCTTGTTTTTCTAAAATTTCATTTTCATTACGAAACTCTATTGAGGCCAAATCGGTAATTCCCGGTCGGACTTGCAACACCTTTTTTTGTTCTTCGGTGTATAAATCAACATATTTACGCACCTCTGGGCGAGGCCCTACAAAACTCATATCGCCGACTAAAACATTGATTAATTGAGGTAACTCATCTAATTTATATTTACGCAAATAATAACCAACTTTGGTAACTCTTGGGTCTCTTCCTCCAATGGTTATCAATCCCAATTTATCGGCATCGGTGTGCATCGTCCGGAACTTAAAAATACGAAAATCCTTGTTCCCCTTCCCTACTCGGACTTGCCTATAAAAAACGCCTCCTTTTGAGTCTATCACAATCAAAATAGCGACAATCAACAAAATAGGCGATATAGCCAACAAACCCCAAAATGACACTACAAAATCAAATAATCGTTTCATTATTTTACTACTTTTTCTACGGATTTAATTACAGCATCAATTACTTTTTGTACATCTTCATCAGATAAATCATAATAAACAGGTAATGAAATTTCAGTTTCCCAAATTGATTTTGCCACAGGATACTGCTCCACATCATAGCCCAAACCTTTGTAATATGACAACATCGGCAATGGTTTATAATGCACATTTACAGATACTTCTTGCTTAAAAATCTCTTGAATAATTTCGTTTCGCTGTTCTAAACTGACATCTTTCAATCGCAATAAATACAAATGATAAGAGGTTTCCCTTTCATCATCAATAAAATGTGGCGTAATTGCCCAATCGTGCTTATTTAAAGCATTGGTATATTGCTCAAAAATTTGCTTTCTGCGTAGTAAAGTTTCCGTTTCATATCGGTCAAATTCTACCAAACCAATCGCTGACAAAACATCGGTCATATTACACTTAAATCCTGCATCAATCACATCATATTCCCAATTTCCTATTTGATATTTTGCAAGTGCATCTTTATTTTGTCCGTGTAATGAAAGCGTATTCAACTGCTTATAAATCTCTGCGTTATCAAAAGGTTCTGGTAAATTGATACAGATTCCTCCTCCTTCGGCAGTAGTTAAATTTTTCACTGCGTGGAATGAAAAAACGGTAAAATCAACCTCCGAACCAACAGTTTGTCCTTTATATTTTGCCCCAAAAGAATGAGCCGCATCGGAAAGCATTAAAATTCGCCCTAATTTCTTTTGATTTTCTGTTTCAGGATTAAATTTAGCTTTTACACTTTCTTTATTCAAAACAGCTTTTAACTCATCAAAATGAATTGGCAAACCTCCTACATCAACAGGGATAACAGCCTTTGTTTTTTCGGTGATATGTTCTTCAATTTTTGATACATCAATACCAAAATCGGTAGAAATATCTACCATAATAACCCTCGCCCCTCGATGTCTTACGATATTTGCCGTTGCACAATAGGTATAAACAGGCACGATAACTTCGTCGCCCTCTTTTACGCCAAACCAATACAACAACAACTCTGCTCCCGTTGTCCACGAATTAACCGCCAACACATTAGAAACATTGCAATACTCGGCAATTTTCTTTTCAAAAAGTTTGGTTTTGGGCCCTGTAGTTATCCAACCTGATTGTAACGCCTCGGTTACTTCGGCTATTGTTTTTTTATCTATTCTTGGTGGTGAAAATGGTATCATAATTTTTTTATTTTTTATCTAAATATTTTATAAGCAATTTTTTTTACAAAACTTGGTGAAATTGTCATAAGCAACATCATTACAGCAAAAATATGTGCCTCAAACCCATATCCTAATTCCTTATTAATCATAACTCTATCTTGAAACATTTTTTTTGCTCTTTGCCAACCATTTCGTCTATTAGCATAAAAATCATCATTAACTCTAAACAACAAAACAGTTTTTTCAAGATTAGCAAAAATACAATCATTCTTAAATCCATCAAACCAAAGCATTGTATCTTGGTTTTTTCTATATTCCTCTCTATAACCTTTTACTTTTTCAAAAAAAGTTTTCGAAAACATAACAGCAGGATGTGCTAATGGGTCTCTATATCTAAAAAATGATTTGCAATCTTGATGAGTTTTTGGATAAGCAACTTTTTTGTCTTTTTTATTAGAACTTTCATCTATTTCTTCAATAGCCCCCCCAACAACATCAACCTCATTATTCTCTTCTAAAAATTTGATTTGTTCCTCAAACCTATCATTGATAGCAATATCATCAGCATCCATTCTTGCATAAAAATCACAAGAATACTCTTTTGATTTATTTATCAAATCATTCAAAACACAAGCCAATCCCCTATTATTTTTAAACCAACACACTTGTATTTGAGAATTTTTATCATATTCTGTTAGTAATTCTTGCATCTCATTTCCAACCTCTCCATCAACCCCTACAAAAATAATAAAATTGGTATAAGTTTGTTCAAGAATACTATTTATTGATAATTTAAAATATTCAAGATTATCATTCTTATATACGGGCAATAAAACTCCTATTTTTTTACTCATAACTATTTTTCTAATTTTAAATAATGAAGTTTACGCTTTCCTGTATGTACCGAATCTATAAAAATCATTTTTCCATCTTGGCTGTATTTAGGGTGTAAATCACAACGGGTTTCGCCATAATATTTCATAGACTCATAAAACTCGCCAAGTTTAACTAAACTATCTTCTTTCAAATCATATAAAAATAATTCTTTCATTCTTGATTTATCAGGATATGTGTCAAAAATCATTTTATTTCCAATACAAGAAGGATGTCCGTCTCCAAATTTCTCTAATTTACTTTTACCTACCTCTACTTTTTTCCTACTATTGACATCAATCAAGTAAAATTTATCTCCTATTGCTTTGTCTCGTAAATAAGCGATTATTTCATTATCATTTCTCCAACAACAATGACTTACCATTCCATCATCTGCTATAAGTTTGATATCTGTTCCGTCTATATTAGAAACATAAAGCGAGTCAAATCGTTGTCCATTTGGTAAAAACCAACGATGCATAAACATCATTTTTTGTTGATTTGGTGAAATCATTATGTGATTGAATTTATGCTTAGCATTTTGCATAGAATCCTTATAATTTAATTTAATGATTTGTTCTAATGACAATATTAATTTTGATGAATTATAAGATAAATCAATATAAAACAGACCATCATTTTTATTGTCATTCCAATTAATTTGAGAATTTAAGTTAAAATAAGTATAATCCCCTCTACCAATATTTAATCTTTCAAAATTTAAACTTATGGCAAATTTATCTGTTGCATCATAAATAGGATAAGCAATAACTTTTGTTTCTTTTGTAGCAACATTATAAATTTTAGAAATATACTTTTTACCTTCTTTATCAAAATTATTGTAAATAAATTCATTCTCATTTATCCACATCAATTTTGTTCCTTGTTGCCAATTATAGGCATAAGAAGTATCTATTTTTTCATATTTATCAAGTTCTATATCATATAAAATTATTGAAACTCCTTTTTCTATTTCTGGCAACTGCTTTGTAGAAAACGACACTGATTGAAAAATTACATACCTATTAGATTTATTTATTGGGGATTTGTCATAATAACCAAAAAATGACTCCTCACCTTGATAAGATAATTCCTTTATATCGTAATTACACTGATAGGTATATGACTTTTTGTGCAATAAATAATTTAATCTCTGATAATTCTTTTTTATAAATAATTTGACAGCAGGAAACTTTGATAAAATTCCTGCTATTTTTCTCTCTAATAATGAATAATTTGACATATTTTACCTAATTATATTATGCTCTAATGTTATAAATTGTTTTTACTATATATTTAACAATAAAATAGAAAAAATAGAAAAAATACTTTCTATTCTTGTTTTTAGAAGTTAATTTATAAATTGCTTTCAGTTTTTTCTTAGGATTTTTAGATACCGCTTTTTGCTTTTTGTATATAAAATAATCAACTAAACCTTCATTGATACCTTTTACATTAAAACCCTTATAAATAAAACGAATACAAAACTCATAGTCTTGTAGTGCAGGCATTTTTATATCAAATCCCCCAACTGCTAAAAACTTTTCTTTTTCAACAACAATACTTGAAGTAGTTCCAATAAAATTCATTAACATTATTGATTTTTTCAAACTATCATAACGAGGCTCACTAAAAGCATACCACCTTTTCTTTTCATTTAAACTTTCATCAACAACAATCATATTCTTACCAGTATAACTTAAATCAATATTGTGTTTAGTCATCGATGCAAGTTGTTTTTCTAATTTATCTGAATGCCAAATATCATCATCATCTAAAAACGCTACATATTTACCAGTAGATAATTCCACTCCTTTATTTCTACAAACATTTCCTCCTTGATTCGTTTCAAACCGATAATAAATAATAGGGAATTCAAAACTCTCTATCACCTTATGATTATCACAAGTAGATGCATCATCAACAACTATGATTTCTATTTCTTTGTAAGTTTGATTGATTACACTTTGGATTGCATTCCCAAGTAAATTACCTCTATTATGTGTTGGTATAATTATCGATACCATATCTTTCTCTTTATTTTTCATAATGTAATACTATGTGATAATTTATAAAATAATACCTTCTTGCAGTTAAATTTTTATCCCTAAAAATGTATTAAATCACATCTTAACTCCAATTAAAATATTTTTTTTCTATTTTATGACTAATTTTTAGGACAGGTTTTTCTATTATTTTATAAAAAATATATCCAGATATTATAGTTAAAGGTATCATTATTACAAACATTAAAATATTAGAAAAATCATTTAAATACATCTTTCTCCAAATCAATCCCAAAACACTTAAAACAGATATATGTGACAAATATATTGAATATGAAGCATTTCCGATATACTGCACAATGGTTGGTAAAATAATTTTATATTTAATTTCTGCTAAAACCATCAAATAGAAAAATAACGCCAATGGTATGCTAATCATTAATATATTCCAAACATCAAGCCTATAACCATTCATATCTCCATTGAATATACTAATAATAAAAAGTAAAGATATAAAACCAAACATAACGTATTTATACTTTTTAAAGTCTTGATAAATAAAAGTTAATCCAATAATAACACCTATAAAAAATTCTATAAAATAAGGACTATAAACAAAAGATATATAAATATTATCAACTGTATAATTTGGGACAACAATATTTAACAAAACTAACCCCAACACTATACTTGGTGCTATATATAATAAAAATTCTTTTTTGAAAAATAAAATAATAGTAAATATAAAATAAAAAAACATCTCATATACTAATGTCCAAGCAACATTTAATAGTAAGGCATTCTTGTATGGTATCAGTAAAAAAGACTCTATTATATCAGCCTTATTGCCATGTGCATTATTTATCATACTTGGCTTTATTAAAAACACAATCAAAATAATAGTAGTAAAAAACCAATAGGTAGGGTATATTCTCGTTGCTCTGTGATACAAAAATCTTTTGATTTTATTTATATTTTGAAATGATGTTTGAGTTACCCACACCATAATAAAGCCACTTATAATAAAAAATAAATCTACACCATATATACCTAATGAAAAGAAACTTGGACTGATAATATTATCATTTCCGTATTTTTCTTCAATGGTAACGAAGTGATATAAAATAACCATAAACACAGCTATTCCACGAAGTGCTTGAATGTTTTGTATTTTTTTCATTTTAAAAAATTGTTTTATAAATATTTATATCATATGTCATATCTGAATAAAAAGTAATACTCGCCAAAAAGACAGCAAGAATAAAAAAAAGAACTCTATTTGCTAAATATTTTGATTGATACAAAATCATAGAAAATAAAACAATTTCCAATATTCTAAAAAACATATTAAATCTTGTCGCCATCATACCTGCATCATATAAAATGATATACAAATAATATCCTAATAAATACATCATTACTAATTTTCTAAATATATCTGTTCTTATAATATATGACGATGCAAGTACAAAGAAAAAAGATAGTACAGTTCTTATATAGAGTTGAATTATAGTCAAACTTCCATAATGCTCAACATACCGATGAAATTTATTTCCAAAAATCGCATCTACCAATTGTCCTATAAACCCCAAACGATATAATAAAAACGAAGTTACAGTTCCTATAAGAAAATAAGGAACAAGTTTCATTCTTAATTTTGTAACAAAATAAGAAAGAATTATTAAAATACCACTAAAATGAAAACTAGTAGCTAATATTGTCAATAAAAGAACTTTCTTAAATTTCCTCTCAAATATATATGATAAACTATATACAAATACACTCATAGTAACTCCTTGTCGCATAGCATTAAAGGTATAAGAAATATAAAAAATCATAAAATATAGAAATAATGCTATATAAATATTAACACCTTCTATCTTTTTTAGACCAAAGTATAAAAAAGCCAAAGTTAGTGTCCCCATTACACCAAAAAATAATATAGGCGAATCACTAAATATTTTTAAAAAAGCTACAAAATATCTAAAACCAGGTTCTATATATTCATATCCCATTGCTCCATCAAATAAAGAAGTTATATTTTCATACATATTTGTATAAGCATCAAAATCCTTACCTGTTTTATACCTAATCGATGCCATAACAGTAAGTATCATAACAAAAACACCTCCAATATAATTAGAGTATTTCGTCATTTTTCTATTCAATATACTCAAAATAGATAAGACAAATAAAGGTATAACAATAGTATAGTAAATCATTTTTTACTCATTTATCGGCAGTTCAAACTTTTTACCCAATTCAATATCAAATTCCTTAGAACTCCAATTAGTAGCACCCGCTGCAGTCGAAAAAGTTAATTCTCCAAAAACTACTTTATCTTCTACTACATAAAAATCAACTCTAACTTGTGGAAAATCGGCAGATAGCAACTTTGCGTATTTCAACATTTCAGCAAGTACCTTTGGTTCCTTTTCAACTTTGGAAGTATCAGATGGACAATCTAAATCTTCTATATCTAACAAATTCCATTCTGTATCATAATAATTCTCTCTGTGAGATTGCTGGAATCTATCAATATCAACTTGAATCATAAAAGGCTCTCCATTAAAACAATATATTTTATAATCCTTTGGTACTTGCCCAACTTCACCTAAAAATTTTTCAATAATAATTCTAGGTTGCATATCTTTATAAATACATTCTCGTGATTTAGAATAAAAATAATTTAAAGAAGTATAGCCTTTTAAATTTTTTACTACTTCTTTTTTTGTTAATTTACTTTTATCAGTACAAATATAATTCATACCACAGCCTTGTGTAGATTTTATCACAAATTTATCAGGCAAAGTTTCAAAGTCAATTTGCTCTGCTTTATCTACAACTTGATATAAATCATTTAAAATATGTTCGCCTACTTTTTGCTTTACATAATCCCTAACTAAATATTTATCTGCACATTTTTTTGCTGTCTCATTCTCCCAATTAAGCATTATCCATATTAATTTTTCATTGTAACTTTTAGGATTTTTCAAATCAGGAGCTACTCCAAATTTCTTTTTATATCTATAAGACAATAACTTATCAGACGGAATTATCATTAATATCTGATAAATTAATTTCTCTAACCAAAATTGACTTTTTATTATTTTCTTTAACATTTTTTTCATAATAATACTATTTTATTTTTTCAACAGCCAAAGATATATGCTCTACATTCTCATATACAGAAGTTTCCTTTAAGAAAACTTTACGATATGCTCTTTTAACAAAATCCAAACCTTGATATACATAAGAAGTAAACAAATACATAAAGCGATTAAATTTAGTATCTTCTTTGCCTATATTTTCAAAATAAGCAGGCATAATGATATCCGTTATATGTCTATTATCCGCAAGAGTAACATTATTAAACAAACCTCTATTAAACTTTTTCAACACATTATCAAGTCCAAAATCTTTGGTTGCCGTGATTGCTGTTTCTGCCCAAATGACTTCACCACAATAATATTTTGGAATTAAACTATCCCACTGATAATTTTCATTATTTTTTAAATGTGGTGTTCTTTCAAATTTTCCATCATCAGAATTTAACCTTCCTTTTGAAGAAGTACTTTGAGGACAAACCCCAAAAACCGAAATTGTTTCTTTAATTACAATATGACTTTTTACCAATGCTGTTAAAGATACTGCCGAATAAATATCTGGCGATAGCCCCGCAAAATAAGTTCCCATTTTTTGATGAACTTTATCTAAAACCTCTTTTTTAACCAACCCGTGATAAATTCTCGGCAAACCATATTCAGGAAAATCTAAAATACCATCTTCAAAAAGTTCCTCCAATCTCAACATCGGATTAACTTCTTCAATTTCTTTCATTCCTTTGTATTGAACCAATTTCAATGTTCCTGTATTTCCCGTTTCCGGGTTTGGCCAAAAATATTCAGGTCGATAACCTGGACAAAGAGACTCAATATCATTGTCTTTCATATATTTTGCCCACTTAAAAATATTTGGCAAAATTGTATCATCATCACCAATCATACAAACATATTCACCGCTCGCCATTTCAATAGAACGACTCATATTTTCAGAAGACGACAAAGGTTCTTCGGTATATATATATTTTAATCTATCATCAGAAATAGTTGATACAAAACCTGCAACCTCTTTATTATCAGAGTGGTCGTGTACAACTAACTCAAAATCTTGATTATCATAAGACAAAATATGTTTAATTGCCTCTATACAATATTTTTGCCTATTTCTTGTAGGTATTGCTACACTTAATAATGGTTTATTTTCTTTCATTTTAACCTTTCTTTTTTAACTTTGATTTTAAAAAATCAACAATATTTAAGTCTGTTATATCACTAAAATGCCTAACAGAATATAATCCACTTACACAGAGTAAAACTATCCCAAGTGAATATTTTAAATACATATTATCTATTTTAGTAAATATAAATGATAGTATTACTAAAACAATAGATGTCACTAACATTTTTACGGTTTTACTATCAATAAAAATATGATAAAGTTTATACATTATTCCTTGCATTAAAACGATATGTATTATTCCCATAATCAACATTGCTATTCCTAAGCCTTCCAAACCATAAAAATAAAATCCTAACATTGAAATTGACATACCTAAAACTCTATAAATAATCGTTGCAATTATAAATGCTTTTGTATTTTGTTTTGCTATCAAAATCATATCTATTGGGTTTGACACGATAATAATTAATGTCCAAAATATCGCATATTGCATATATTCTGTAGCCCTTATAAAATCTTTGGAATATAAAATTTGTAAGAAAAACGGCATTAAAAACATAAATGCAACAATTAGTGGGGTAATCAAAATCAAACCTACTTTGGCTTGTCTGTTTAACTCATCTGACAATCTATCATTATTATCATAAACAGCCGATATTCTAGGGTAATAATCTGTGGACATCGCCGTGATTACAATTCCAAAATAACCACTTATTATAGTTAATCCTGCTTGATAAATACCAACAGTTGCAAGTTCAGAGGTGTTACCAATATATATTTTCATCACATAATCAGAAACCATACCGACGAATGTCACAAACATTAAAGCAACACCCATTTTTATCATATTAGAACTTTTTGATAAAGT
>PDWJ01012913.1_pt1 | contig 10155 bp, 5 predicted proteins | sample 1430881 | NCBI WGS metagenome assembly PDWJ01 (sample SAMN01162460, study PRJNA174530) | Oral metagenome, whole genome shotgun sequencing project. | biome: Marine environment; feature: Marine mammal; material: Swab sample of the gingival sulcus; isolation source: swab sample of gingival sulcus...
GGCTGACACTGACTTTGCTAATTGCGAAGACAAATTAGTCGGGCCATTGATGCTGGCTTTCTCTACCGAAGAGCCTAGTGCCAGTGCGCGTATCTTCAAGAAGTTTATTAAAGATAATAATAATGTTGATGATATGGTACAGTTTTTATGGTTTGACGGTGAAGTGTTAGAAGGAAAAGACCTTAACAAAATTGCCAGCTTGCCGACTAAGGATGAAGCGATTGCAATGTTAATGTCTGTCATGAAAGCACCGGTTGGGAAACTGGTACGCACGATTGACGCCGTTCGTGCACAAAAAGAAGCAGCGGCATAAGTCCGAAATATTATATACTAACATAACCTTATTATTTGGAGTAATCAAATGACTAATGAAGATATCTTAAATGCCATCGAAGCCAAAACCGTTGGCGAAATCGTTGAGCTTATCGAAGCAATGGAAGAAAAATTTGGCGTCACGGCAGCTGTTGCAGCGGCAGCCCCTGCCGCCGGTGAAGCGGGTGCAGCTGAAGAAGCCAAAGACGAATTTGACGTTGTTTTAAATGGTGATGGCGGCAAGAAAGTTGCCGTTATCAAAGTTGTCCGTACCATTACCGGCTTAGGCTTGAAAGAAGCCAAAGGAGCGGTGGAAAGCTGTCCTTCGGTGTTAAAAGAAGGCGTGCCTAAAGCTGAAGCGGAAGAAATTCTGAAGCAGTTAGAAGAAGCCGGTGCACAGGCTGAATTAAAATAATTCAGTTCGCTGAATTTTTAGCATATGCTGGCTCCCTATCGGGGGCCGGCATATTGTCGTCTTTAGCATTTGAAAAATTCTTTTTTTATTATGCTTGAAATAAGACCTTGAGATGACAAAGATTTATACCGTTTAGGTAAATAAGGTCTTTAAACTGAATTAACCGATTGGGGAAGGTATGGCATATTCATATACTGAAAAAAAACGTATCCGCAAAAATTTTGGCAAGTTGCAAGAGGTGCTGGAAACGCCGTTTTTATTGGCAACTCAAATTAATTCTTATCAATCATTTTTATATGGTAACCCGGGCGCGACAACCACTGAAAATTCAGGGTTGGATAGTGCGTTTAGATCGGTATTCCCTATTATTAGCCATGCCGGCCATGTTGAACTGCAATATGTCGGCTATGAGTTGAGCAAGCCCGAATTCACTATTCGTGAGTGTCAATTACGCGGGTTAACCTACTCGTCATCACTGCGTGTGAAAATGAAGCTGGTTATTTACGATAAAGACTCGGCCAAGAAAAAAATCAAAAAAATTATGGAACCGCAAAGTGTCTTTATGGGTGAAATGCCGTTAATGACTGATACCGGCACCTTTGTGATTAATGGTACCGAACGGGTGGTGGTCTCTCAGCTGCACCGTTCGCCTGGCGTCTTTTTTGACCATGATAAAGGCAAGTCGCATTCTTCAGGCAAGGTGCTGTTTTCAGCACGTGTGATTCCTTATCGTGGTTCGTGGCTGGATTTTGAATTTGATATCAAGGATGCATTATTCTGCCGGGTTGATCGGCGTAAAAAATTACCGGTCACTGTCTTTTTGCGTGCTTTAGGTTACGATAATGAAACGATTCTAGACACTTTCTTTGATAAACACCATTTTAAATTGATGGTGACGAAAATTGTTATGGATTTAAATCCTGATGATTTGCGTGGTGAAACCTTGACTTTTGATATTAAAAAAGGCAAGGACGTTATCGTCGAAGCCGGCAAACGTATTTCTGCCAAACATGTCCGTGATATGAAGAAAATGGGCTTGAAAAAACTAGATGCCCCGCATGATTATTTACTGGAACGAGTGCTTGCAAACGATGTCATTAACAAAGAAACGGGAGAAGTGCTTGCCAGTGCCAATGACATTATTACCGCCGACTTGCTTGATGTGTTGCGTGAAAATGGTATCAAATCCATTGAGACCTTGTTTATTAATGAACTGGATCGCGGGGCTTTCGTCTCGGATTCCATGCGTCTGGATATTACCAGTACTCCCTTGGAAGCCAAGGCCGAAATTTATAAAATGATGCGCCCGGGTGAACCGCCAACCAAAGAAGCCGCTGAAGGCTTATTTAAAACCTTATTTTTTGATCCCGAACGTTATGATTTATCCGAAGTTGGACGCATGAAATTTAATCGTCGTCTGGGGCGTGAAGAAATTACCGGCAGCGGCGTATTATCCAATGAAGATATTATTGATGTGCTGAAAATTTTGATTGATATTAAAAACGGAAACGGCACGGTGGATGATATTGATCACCTGGGTAACCGCCGTGTTCGCAGCGTCGGGGAGATGACGGAAAACGCTTTTCGTGTCGGTTTAGTGCGTCTGGAGCGTATGGTTACCGAGCGTTTGGCATTGGTCGAGTCGGAAGGCTTGGGGCCTAAAGATTTAATTAATGCCAAACCGGTATCGGCAGCTGTTAAAGAGTTCTTTGGTTCATCACAGCTTTCACAATTTATGGACCAAAACAACCCGTTATCGGAAGTGACACATAAACGCCGTATTTCGGCATTGGGGCCGGGCGGCCTGACGCGGGAGCGAGCCGGCTTTGAGGTACGTGACGTGCATCCGACCCATTATGGCCGTTTATGTCCGATTGAAACGCCTGAAGGCCCGAATATCGGTTTGATTAATTCGTTATCGACGTATGCACAAACCAATAACTATGGTTTTCTGGAAACACCGTATCGTGTCGTCAAAAACCATCATGTAACGGATGAAATTATTTATTTATCGGCCATTGACGAAGGCCAATACATCATCGCTCAGGCAAACGCTGAAATTGATGCTAAAGGTAAGTTTTTGCATGAGTTGGTGGCGTGTCGTCATAATGGCGAGTCTTTACTGGAAACCCCGGATAAAATTGATTTGATGGATGTTTCGCCTAAGCAAATGGTATCGGTGGCTTCGTCAATGATTCCGTTTTTGGAACACGATGATGCCAACCGGGCGTTGATGGGGTCAAACATGCAACGTCAGGCCGTACCGACGTTAAAAGCCGATAAGCCGCTGGTGGGTACCGGTATGGAACGCACCGTTGCTGCCGATTCGGGCGTTATCGTGGTGGCGCAGCGGGGCGGTGAAGTCTTAATCGTTGATTCGGGGCGTATTGTTATTAAAGCCCATGATGACGAAGCGCTTGCCGGTGAAGCGGGGGTCGATATTTATAACCTGACCAAATATACGCGTTCCAACCAAAACACCTGTATTAACCAAAAACCGTTGGTTAAGATGGGTGATACAGTGGCACGCGGTGATATTCTAGCGGATGGCCCTTCCACCGATTTAGGGGAATTGGCTTTAGGACAGAATATGCTGGTGGCCTTTATGCCGTGGAACGGTTATAACTTTGAGGACTCGATTTTAATTTCCGAACGGGTGGTGCAGGAAGACCGTTTCACTACCATCCATATTGAAGAATTAACCTGTGTGGCCAGAGATACCAAGCTGGGCTCGGAAGAAATCACCGTCGATATCCCCAATGTTAAGGAATCGGCACTGGCGAAACTGGATGAATCGGGGATTATCCATATCGGTGCCAAAGTTAAACAAGGCGATATTCTGGTCGGTAAAGTAACGCCGAAATCCGAACGTCCGCAATCGCCCGAAGATAAGTTACTGCGTGCCATTTTCGGGGAAAAAGCCTCTGATGTGAAGGATACTTCGCTGCGTTCAGGCTCGGGGGTTGAAGGTACCGTCGTTGATGTACGTGTTTTCACCCGTGACGGGGTGGAAAAAGACGAACGTGCTTTAGCAATTGAAGCCGATGAGATTAAGCATGCCAAAATTGATTTGGATACCGAGCTGGAAATTTTCGAAGACGACTTATTTGAACGTGTTGAGCGTCTATTGCTTGGCAAAGTCATCAAAAAAGGCCCGGCTAAAATTAAAGCCGGCAGCGAGATAACCGCTGACTATCTGGCATCCATTGACCGTGCCAGCTGGCTGGATATCCGTATGAAGGATAAAGTCCTGAACGAGCAGCTGGATGCCACCCAAAAACTATTGGTTGAAAAGCGTAAAGACTCTCAGGAAGCCTTTGAGGAACAAAAACGCAAAATCACCCAGGGCGATGATTTACCGCCGGGCGTACAAAAAATGGTCAAGGTTTATCTGGCCATTAAACGCCGTTTGCAGCCCGGGGATAAAATGGCCGGCCGCCACGGTAACAAGGGTGTCGTGTCGATGATTGTGCCGCAGGAAGATATGCCGTTCCTGGATGACGGTACGCCTGTCGATATTTGTTTGAACCCGTTGGGTGTGCCGTCGCGGATGAACATCGGCCAGATTTTGGAAACGCACCTGGGTTGGGCGGCCAAGGGTTTGGGTAATAAGATTGATAAAATGCTCAAAACCCAAGCGGCAGTCACTGATTTACGGCAGTATTTAGGTGAGATTTACAACCATGATAAAGCCCGTGAAGATTTAGACAGTCTCAGTGATGCGGAAGTTGTCGCCCTGGCGGAAAATTTACGTCAGGGTGTGCCGATGGCAACCCCGGTTTTCGACGGTTGTTCGGAAAAAGAATTGGGTGAGATGCTCAAACTGGCGGATTTATCGGAGACCGGGCAATCGGTGGTTTATGACGGCCGTACCGGTAATCAATTTGACCGCGAAGTCACTGTCGGCTATATGTATATGCTAAAACTTAATCACCTGGTAGATGACAAAATGCACGCCCGTTCAACCGGCCCGTACAGTCTGGTGACGCAACAGCCATTGGGCGGTAAAGCCCAGTTTGGCGGACAGCGTTTCGGGGAAATGGAAGTATGGGCATTGCAGGCTTATGGTGCAGCCTATACCTTGCAGGAGCTGTTGACGGTGAAATCGGACGATGTGGAGGGACGCGCAAAAATCTATAAGAGTATTGTTGACGGTGATCCTACCATTCAACCGGGTATGCCGGAATCTTTCAACGTGTTGATGAAAGAAGTCCGTTCATTAGGTATTAACCTTGATTTAGAGCAGGAATAATTCGGGAGAACACTCATGCATGATTTATTAAATTTATTCAAATCCAAAGACGGTATTGATGATTTTGACCATATTCGTATCGGGCTGGCTTCTCCTGAGATGATTCGTTCGTGGTCGTACGGTGAGGTGAGAAAACCGGAAACCATTAACTATCGTACCTTTAAGCCGGAGCGTGACGGCCTGTTTTGTGCCAAAATTTTCGGCCCTATCAAAGATTACGAATGCCTATGCGGTAAATATAAACGCTTAAAGCACCGTGGTGTGGTCTGTGAAAAATGTGGGGTCGAAGTCACCAAAGCCAAAGTCCGCCGTGAGCGTATGGGGCATATTGACCTGGCTACACCGTGTGCGCATATCTGGTTCTTAAAGTCACTGCCTTCGCGTATCGGGTTATTACTTGATAAACCCTTAAAAGAAATCGAAAGTGTTTTATATTTCGAGGCCTATATTGTCCTGGATCCCGGTATGACACCGTTGAAAAAAGGCGAGCTGTTGACCGATGAAACCTATATGGAGGCCGTTGATCAATACGGTGATGATTTTGTTGCCAAGATGGGGGCTGAGGCTATCCAGTTCTTATTAAAGGAAATGGATTTACAGGTTGAAGTTGCCAAACTGCGCGAGGAAATGGATGAAACTAATAAACCCGAATGGATGATTTTAGAAGTTCTGCCTATCTTGCCACCGGATTTACGTCCGTTGGTGCCGCTTGATTCAGGGCGTTTTGCCACCTCCGACTTAAATGACTTATATCGCCGGGTAATTAATCGTAACAACCGCTTACGTAAATTGTTGGAGCTTAACGCCCCCGATATTATCGTACGTAATGAAAAACGTATGCTGCAGGAATCGGTGGATTCCCTGCTGGATAACGGCCGCCGCGGCCGTGCCGTCACCGGTGCCAATAAGCGTCCGTTGAAATCACTGGCTGAAATGATTAAGGGTAAGCAAGGCCGCTTCCGGCAGAACGTTTGTCTTTGCCAAATTAATCGGTTATGGCCATGCCAATACCATTAAAGCGGCAAAAAATCTGGTTGACCGTTCAACACCTGAGGTGTGGGATGTGCTGGAAGAAGTGATTCGTGAGCATCCGGTACTGCTTAACCGGGCGCCGACTTTGCACCGGTTGGGTATTCAGGGCTTTGAGCCGATTTTGATTGAGGGTAAAGCCATTCAATTGCACCCGTTGGTGTGTTCTGCCTTTAACGCCGACTTTGACGGTGACCAGATGGCGGTGCATGTGCCGTTGTCATTAGAGGCCCAGCTGGAATCACGGGCGTTGATGATGTCATCGAATAATATCCTGCACCCTGCCAATGGTGAGCCGATTATCGTGCCGTCACAGGACGTGGTTTTGGGGCTTTATTATATGACGCGTGAGAAAATCAACGTCAAAGGCGAAGGCATGGTTTTTACTTCAGCTGATGAAGTGAAAAAAGCTTATGATATGGGCTTGGCACATATTCAGGCAAAAATCCAATGCCGTGTCAAAATCGAAGGTCAATTACAACGTGTAAAAACCACCGTCGGACGGGCGATTTTATCTACGTTACTGCCTGCCGATCTGGATTTTAAACACTATAACCAGACGTTGAAGAAAAAACAAATTTCTAACCTTATTAATGTCTCTTATCGTGAGAACGGTTTGAAATCCACGGTACTTCTGGCAGATGCCTTGTTGTATGCAGGTTTTTACTATGCGACGCATTCGGGCACTTCCATCGGTATTAAAGACATGCAAATTCCCAAGGAAAAAAGCCGTATTATTGACGCTGCTGAGGCCGAGGTTAAAGCTATCCAGGATCAGTATAATGCCGGTTTGGTAACCGGTGGTGAGCGCTATAACAAAGTCATTGATATCTGGTCGCGCACCAATGATAAGGTTGCCAACGCCATGATGGATCATTTGCGTAAGGATAAGACGGTTGACCGTAAAGGTAATACGGTAGAGGAAGAATCCTTTAATGCCGTTTATATGATGGCGGATTCCGGTGCGCGGGGTTCAGCTGCACAAATCCGGCAGCTGGCCGGTATGCGGGGCTTGATGGCAAAACCCGACGGCTCGATTATGGAGACACCGATTACGGCAAACTTCCGTGAGGGGCTGAACGTTGCCCAGTACTTTACGTCAACCCACGGGGCGCGTAAAGGTTTGGCGGATACGGCATTGAAAACGGCAAACTCGGGCTATTTAACTCGCCGTCTGGTGGATGTTTCACAAGATTTGGTTATTATCGATGAAGATTGCGGTACCGAAAACGGGCTGGATATGTATGCCGTGGTTGAGGGCTCCGAGGTCGTTGAGTCTTTAGCAGAACGTGTACTGGGACGGGTCACCGCCAAAGCGATTATTGATCCTAAAACTAAGAAAGAGCTGATTCCGGCGCATACGTTACTCGATGAAAAGGCGGTTGATAAATTAGCCGAAGCGGGCATTGATCATGTACTTGCCCGTTCAGTGATTACCTGTGAATCGAAAAACGGTGTTTGTGCGACTTGTTACGGGCGTGATTTGGCGCGCGGCAATATCATCAACAAAGGTGAAGCCGTCGGTATTATTGCCGCCCAATCCATCGGTGAGCCGGGCACGCAGTTGACGATGCGGACCTTCCATATCGGCGGGGCGGCATCGAGTACGGCAGCTGTTAGTTCGATTATAGTTAAAACCGGTGGTACTGTGCGTTTGCACGCTGTCAAAAGTGTTGAAAATAAAGACGGTAATTTAATTACCACGGCACGTTCAGGGGTGTTATCCGTCATTGATGGTCATGGCCAGGAACGCGAACGTTATAAGCTGCCCTACGGTGCAACTTTGCAAGTCAAAGACGGCGATACCACAGAGCCGGGCATGACTGTAGCGACATGGGATCCGCATACCCGGCCGATTATTTCCGAAGCTGCCGGTAAAGTTAAATTTATCGATTTTGAAGAAGAAGTTACGGTTGCCGTCACCGCTGATGTGGAAACCGGTTTAAGTACATTAACGGTCATTGATCCGGCAGCACGCTCGACGGCGGCACGTGATCGCCGTCCGCAGCTACAAATCAGCGGTAAGAAAAAGTCGGATGTAACGACTTATTTCCTGCCGGCGAATGCCATTGTCAACTTGCATGATGGCGGTGAAGTTTCTGTGGGTGATGTCTTGGCACGAATTCCTCAGGAATCAGGGAAAACGGCTGATATCACCGGTGGTTTGCCGCGAGTTGCCGATTTGTTTGAGGCGCGTAAGCCGAAAGAACCGGCGATTATGGCAGAAGCTACCGGTACGGTCAGTTTTGGTAAAGAGACCAAAGGCAAGCAGCGTCTGCTGATCACCCGTGAGGACGGTACGGTGCATGAGGAGTTAATTCCCAAGTGGCGGCAAATGAATGTTTTCGAAGGTGAGCATGTGGAAATGGGGGAAACGATTTCCGAAGGTGAGCCGGATTCACATGATACCCTGCGTTTGAAAGGCGTTAAAGCCCTGGCTTCTTATATGACCAAGGAAATTCAGGACGTTTACCGCTTGCAAGGGGTAAAAATCAACGATAAGCATATTGAAGTTATTGTCCGGCAAATGCTTAAACGGGTCGAAATTATCGACCGCGGCGAGACGACCTTTATTGAGGGTGAGCAAACCAGCCGCTCAAAGGTATTGGCGGAAAATGCCCGGGTTGAGCAACTAGGCGGTGCGCCGGCAACTTACCGTTTTGTATTGATGGGAATTACCAAAGCTTCCTTATCAACGGAATCGTTTATTTCAGCGGCATCTTTCCAGGAAACCACACGTGTTCTGACCGAATCGGCGGTGAAAGGCGCGTTTGACAGTTTAAGAGGGCTGAAAGAAAATGTTATTGTCGGGCGTTTAATCCCCGCCGGTACTGGTTTGGCTTATCACGAAACTCGAAAACAGGGCCGCTATCTGGATGAGGCATTAATTACGCCAACGTCTGATGAAAAAACAGCGGCTAAAAAACCCGATGATAATGGAGAAACACCGACGTTATAATCGTTGTTTAATAAAAAAGCCCTGTCATCACAGGGCTTTTTTATTAATTTTCCTTATACTCTTTATACGATGCGGCAATGCGACGATGACAGCGATGACAGCGATGACAGCAGACACATTGACTGATACAAGGGTGGATAAACTTGCCTTATTGCAAGTACCGCTAACAGCAGCAGATTTTCTTGGCCGGTACTATGGTTTTGACGATACGGCGGATTGGCAATTAACTTTGCACCAACACATTTATACGCTGCTGCAAAGAAGTACGGGACTGGCATTGCGTATAGACTTTCGCCAGGGTAAATACCGTTATCGCAATCACCATAAGGGCAAGGAGCCGTTATTACAGGCCGTTAAAATCAAAAAACGCCTTCCTGAGCGCTTAATTGATGCAACGCCCGGGGTGCTTAAAGACAGCTTTATGTTAGCAGGGCGGGGTATTCATGTTACGGCGATTGAGCGCAATCCCTTACTCTATTTAATGGTTAAACAGTCGTTATCGCAGGTAGCCTGTCCGATTGATTACTACTTTGGCGAGGCGGCAGACAGGTTAGGTGATTTTCCCGCTCCAGTGATTTATTTAGACCCGATGTACCCGCCCAGACATAAGTCGGCGGCGGTTAAGAAAGCTATGCAGATACTGCACCGTATTGTCGGTAGTGATGCTGATGCCGCGCATTTATTTCGCGTCGCCCGCCAGCAGCATGCCCGCGTCGTAGTTAAGCGGCCGGCTTATGCAGCATCACTAAGTACAACGCCCCCTGATTTTATCTGCCGAGCTGATAAACGCGGTGCTACCCGTTTTGAAGTTTATCTATAAGCATTATTCAATGGGCCATTTTAACCATGTTGATTGCAGTCAAAGCGCTGTGCCTGCATACACAACGGCTTTAGTGAAGTGAGTGGTTAAATCGTAGTTAAATAACACTTGACAATGGCTTTTATTGTGTCCGATAATATTAACATGCAGTTCATAGTTTTTATTTATCAGGGGGAGTGTATGATGCAAAAATTATTCAAAGGGATTGTCTCGCTATGCCTGGCGACGGTGTTTGCCGCCAGCGCTGCCACGGAGCAATATACCTTATATCTATAGTAATGCTAATAAATTTTCGCTACAATATTCTTATTTGTAATTTTTAGTGTAATTATGTATCCCAAGAGTTTTAGAGAAAAGGTAGTTTTAGC
>PDWJ01005647.1_pt1 | contig 10152 bp, 7 predicted proteins | sample 1430881 | NCBI WGS metagenome assembly PDWJ01 (sample SAMN01162460, study PRJNA174530) | Oral metagenome, whole genome shotgun sequencing project. | biome: Marine environment; feature: Marine mammal; material: Swab sample of the gingival sulcus; isolation source: swab sample of gingival sulcus...
AAGAATGTCATCCAGGTGCAGTATATTTACACCGGGAAGTAACCTGGGTTGTTGATAGGCTGGATACAATCGGTAAAGAAATTGCTGTTCATCGGGAAAGGCCAGTCTGGTATACAAGGCCAATTTCTGAAAAACAGACAGAAATCCTTGAAGTTATTGAGCAAAAAACATGTTTTGGCGTTGAAATCTTTCGGGGAAAGCTGAAAGTTCTCGAGCGCGTCACCGGTTATCAAAAACGCAGTGTGCAAACGCAAAAGATAATCTCCACCAACCCTCTTGATCCGCTTGAACAAACTATTGAAACAGAGGGTTTATGGGTTATTGTTCCCCAGGAAATTGTAGAGAAAATTGACCGGGAAAAATTACATTTTATGGGAGGAATTCATGCTGCGGAACATGCCATGATTGCGATGTTTCCCATGCTTGTTCTTTGTGATCGCAACGATGTCGGCGGTATTTCCTGTTCCTTTCATGAGCAGACGGGGGCAGCATCAATTTTTATCTATGATGGCTATGCGGGCGGAGCTGGCCTTGCCGGAGTGGCCTACGAACAGATCGAGGATCTGCTTACGCAAACACTTGCTATGGTGACTGCCTGTGAATGCGTCAGCGGCTGTCCTTCGTGTATCCATTCTCCAAAATGCGGTTCTGGTAACAGGCCTATTGACAAAAAAGCGTGTATCGCTCTGCTGGAGTATATAACTGGCAAGAATGAGAATCGAAAAAATGCCGACAAGAAGCTGGTTACAGGAGCAGTCACGGAGTTGGCTCCTGACTCTTCTTCCGCTGCAGTTTCCTCTAAAAAGGGCAAAGGTAGTGAAATAAAATCTGCTCCGGGACCGTTATTGCCCGGTATGAGAAAAGGTGCCGCATTGCTCCCCGAAAGATATGGTGTCTTTGATCTGGAAACAATTCGTTCGGCAGCCGAAGTTGGGGGATGGGGGAACATCGAACAGATGGGTATGTCTTTGGGCGTTGTTTACGATTCTGAGAAGGACGATTATATCACCTATCTTGAATCCGAGGCAGAACAACTTGTCGCTCATCTTGAATCCCTTGATCTTGTTGTAGGCTTCAATAATAAACGTTTTGACAATAGGGTGCTGTCGTCCTACACCCATAAAAATCTTGCCAATCTCGCCTCCCTTGACCTCCTTGAAGAGGTGCAGAATTATCTCGGTTACAGATTAAGCCTTAACGCACTTGCCGCCGAAACCCTGGGGGAGAAAAAGAGCGCAGACGGTCTCCAAGCCCTGGAATGGTACAAGGAAGGAAAAATTAATCTTATAGAGCGATATTGTCGTAAGGATGTGGAGTTGACAAAAGACTTGATGCTTCACTGTCTGGAAAAGGGTTTTATGTTCTTCAAAAACAAGGCAGGTCAAGTGGTAAAATTACCACTTGACCTGGAAACATCAATCAGCAGAATTCTAAAAGCTGAGTAAATACTATTTTTAATTTTTCGCAGTTACCTGCAGAGGCGTAACGTATTGATGGTGCAGCCTTTAAGGAAGACAGTTCTTATGGCCAGAGCAATGGGGAATAAATCCAGCCCTCAGTCCCTGAACTATGTTGAACCTTGGTCCATTTACCCTTGGAGTCCAGCTTGGTCAGGACAACTCCTCGTTCTACATCGGCGATGATTTTATCGTTCTTGCTTGGCCCCGATCTCATGTTCAGAGTTGTCTTGGCGTTGACAATAACCGTATTCTTGTCTCTTGTGATGGATTTATGAATCCAGCCCGTATCTTTTTCAAAGTCAACAACCTTGTACCAGTCACCTTTTGTTTTCAGAACCTTTAACGGATACCCTTTAAAAAGCTCCATGGTTACTGGGTATTTTGTGCCCGGTCCGGTTCGTACGTTTGCATTATCCGTATCTACAGAGAGGTACTGGGCTGCAAATACTGCTGTACTGGTACAGAGAAAAAAGGTTCCGGCCGCAAGAAGAGTCTTCATTGTGTTTTTCATATTCAAGTCAATCTTTTGGTTTATTGTTATAATAGCCCTGCTGATATCCTGAGGGCATTTTGAGTGGTTCTCGTTACCAGGACTGTATAGCATTATTGCCAAGTCAAGTCAAATTGAGATCAGATTTTCATAGGAAAACGCAATTTTTTGCTATTCGCATCCATAAAAGCGGGAGTGCCGATGGGAATTGTGTAATTTCCTGAGACATGACCGACGGGAAAATTCCCCCAGACAGGAAAATTTTTCGTCTGACAGGCATCCAGTATCAACTGCCATACCGCCTCTCTGTATCGTAATTGTTCTATGTCATCCAGAGCCGTACTGAAACTAAAATTTCCCAAAATTAATCCGGCAAGATTTTCGAACTTACCCGCCAGTCTAAACTGTGTAATAACTCTATCGAGTTTGTAAAGCGGCTCATTGACATCTTCTAAAAAAAGAATGCATCCTGAATAATCCATATCAAAGGGCGTGCCAAGTACAGTGGTGAGGGTGGCGAGGTTACCGCCAACCAGAGGAGCCTTTGCATTGCCGCCTTTTAGTATTTCAAGCCGGGGAATTTCGATATCAGGATGATTCTCCCTGACCAGGGACTGATATAAACTCTCAATGGCTGCGGGAGTACTTGTATGCAGGGAGGTTACTGTCGGCCCGTGCAAGGTGCTCATTTTCGCCCCCACTGCAATATAATTTAACAGAAGAGAAATATCTGAAAAACCCACGATCTTTTTGGGGTTATTACGCAGAACTCCAGGGTCCAGTCCCTGCAGTATCCGCAGACAGCCAAATCCTCCCCGCATTGCCATTATGCATTTTATCTCTGGATTTTTTACCATCTGAATAAATTCGCTGCATCTGTTGGTATCACTGTCTGCAAGGTATGAGGTCCCAGGCCAGAGCCTCCGGGGAAATCGTGTTTCGAAGCCCATTTCCCTTAAAATAGCAATTCCTTTTGCAAAAGAAGATTCATCATGACATTGTCCTGCGGGGGCAACAATTCCAATTGTATCGCCAGGATGCAGGGGCGCCGGGGTGATTAATGGTTGTCTCATTTGGTTAATTCGTTGTAAATAATAGCTAATCCTTTCAGAGTAAGTTCCGGGTCAATCGTATTGATTGTATTGGAAAAAGGGGTAATCAAACCTGCCATTCCTCCGGTTGCAATAACAGAAAATTTCTCATCAGGACAGGAACACATTTCCTTGCGAATACCAAGGACAAGTCCATCAATCATTGCCCCGTAACCAAAGAGAATACCGCTTTTCATAGCGTGAACGGTGGATTTCCCGATTATTGATTCCGGGGCTTCTGATATATCAACCTGGGGCAGCTTTGCAGTCCGGGAAGTTAATGCCTCCAGCGAAATTGCAATACCGGGTAAAATCGCCCCTCCAAGGTATTCGCATTTTTCTGTAATGCAGTCAAAGGTAATTGCTGTACCAAAGTCAATCACCACTTGTTTTGATTTCTGCTGGTTCCATGCAGCAACAGCGTTTACCAGCCTGTCAGAACCAACTTCTTTGGGGTTACTCAGTCTGACAGAGACAAGATCCTTTAGTTTATCGACACTTACTATCTGGATGTCTGACTTCAGATATTTTGAGAAATGTTTTGTACAATATTTCACCCATAGGGCCTGAAGAGTCGGGACAACAGAAGAGATGATAATCCCCTGAATATCACAGGGATCAATATTTTCAAGTCTCAACAGGGCGTGATGGCGTACGGCAAGTTCATCTACAGTACTGCGTTTATTGGAGTTTATTCGCCAGGTACCTATGAGGTTGTCTCCATCATAAAGTCCGGTGACAGTATGGGAGTTACCAATATCAACAACTAAAAACATATTACACCTTACAGTTTAGCAAAATGACATTTCAGGGTATCCTGAAAATTTGGAGCAATCTGGCTGGACAAGATATTATAAGTCAATGCAAATGAAAAGAGGATATGGTGAAATAGTCCCAGGAATAAAAAATCGATGAAAATATTGCTACACTCTCTACAGCGGAAAATATAAAAATACAGAAAGGATAGACTAAGGGAGATACAGAGTTGAGTGAAAGAAAAAAAGGATACAGAAGGCGGCGCACCGGTGAGTATGTTTGTCATTGTTGTCAAAAGAAACAGGAATTCTGCTGGAGCTGTCCCTGCGGCTTTATGATCTGTAAAGACTGTTTTGAAGAAAATAAATGGGGAATAAGCAATGGTCCAACCTGGATCTGCCCGGATTGCGAAAGAATCCGAATGATGTAAGGCAAAAGGCCGAGACTGGCGACAACGCAACAAAGTTGCGCAAAGATTTCAAATGAAATATTATGGGAGTTTTGCTTTCAGGATATCAGTAAAATTTACGGAGCGTTATGAATAAAGCCGAGAATACATACGACGAGAGTAAAATAAAAACCCTCAGTTCCCTGGAGCATATCAGGAAAAGGCCAGGGATGTATATTGGTCGTCTTGGAGACGGGGCAAACCAGAATGACGGTATTTATATCCTGCTGAAAGAGGTTGTGGACAACTCGGTAGATGAGTTCATTATGGGCTCCGGCAAGCGGATTGATATCACCATTGAGGAAACCGGGCTTGTTACCGTTCGGGACTTTGGCCGCGGGATTCCTCTGGGCAAGATTGTCGATTGTGTTTCAACGATCAACACGGGGGCAAAATACAATACCGATGTCTTTCAGTTTTCCGTTGGCCTTAACGGTGTGGGCACAAAGGCTGTTAATGCACTTTCTCAACATTTTACCGTAACATCCTATCGTGATGGGCTTTTTTCTTCTGCGTCGTTTCAAGACGGCAAGTTGATTGAAAAGACAGAAGGGGAGAGTGAAGAAAAAAATGGAACCCGAATTGAGTTTCTTCCGTCTGCGGAGATGTTTCCGAATTACAGGTTCAACCTCGCTTATGTTGAGAAGAGACTGTGGAGATATGCTTATCTGAACGCAGGCCTGAAACTTTATCTGGGCAAAATGCTCTTTCATTCGGTCAACGGTTTATTGGATCTTCTGAACAAGGAACTTGATGGAGAGGAACTTTATCCTCCGTTTTATTACCGGGATAACACCCTGGAGTTCGCATTTTCTCATGTGGACAGCTATAACGACAGCTACTTCACCTTTGTCAACGGAACCTATACCAACGAAGGAGGCACCCATCTCTCTGCTTTCCGCGAAGGAATCTTAAAGGGGATTAATGAATTTTCCGGCAAAAAATTTGTAAACACCGATGTTCGCGATGGTATTATCGGGACCCTGGCTGTAAAAATCAAGGATCCTGTCTTTGAATCACAGACAAAGAATAAACTGGGAAATACCGAGGTGCGATCCTGGATTGTGAATACAGTCAAAGATGTCGTCTCCAGTTCCCTGTATAAAGCTCCTGAAACCGCACAAAAACTCATCGACAAGATCCAGCGTAACGAAAAAGTGCGCAAGGAGCTGCAAAGCGTTCGCACGGAGGCGAGGGCAAATGCCAAAAAGGTTGCCCTGAAAATCACCCAGCTTAAAGACTGCAAATACCATCCCTCCCGCAACAAGCCGTCCCCTCCGGGCAGAGAAAATATGATTTTTCTTACAGAGGGACAGAGTGCTGCCGGGTCTATAGTATCCGCAAGGGATCCTATGACTCAGGCAGTTTTTTCACTTAAAGGCAAGCCGCTTAATGTCTTTGGCCAAAAAATGACAACCCTGTACAAGAATGAAGAAATGTACAGTCTGATGCGCGCCCTGAATGTTGAAGAATCAATCTCTGATCTGAGATTTGATAAAATCATTCTGGCAACGGATGCGGATGTGGACGGCCTGCATATCAGGAACCTGTTGCTCACATTTTTTCTCCATTACTTTGAGCCTTTGGTAAAACTGGGGCATATCTATATCCTTGAGACACCCATTTTCAGAGTGCGTAACAAAAAAGAGTCCATTTATTGCTATTCGGAAAAGGAACGGGTAGAGGCAACCAGGACGCTCAAGGGGCATGGAAAGACTGCTGCCAATATTGAAATCACCAGATTTAAGGGACTGGGGGAGATTTCGCCCAAAGAGTTCAAACAGTTTATTGGAGATGATATTCGCCTGAGAAGCGTCAACCTTGACTCTCTGAGTGAAGTTGCCAAGGTCTTGTCTTTTTACATGGGCAAAAACACCCCGGCACGGCGGCAATATATAATGGAAAATCTTGTGGTTGATGCATGATACCTGTTACTCTTTATGCCCCTGAAGTTACCATTTGATGAACATAGGATGCCTATATGATTCCCAAAGACGGAACATTACATAAACTTTTTGACGAAAACTTTCTGGAATATACGTCCTACGTGGTACGAGAGCGTGCAATTCCTGCAATTGATGACGGGCTGAAGCCAGTTCAACGCAGACTCCTCCAGACCTTGAAAAACATGGATGATGGCAGGTTCCACAAGGTCGCAAATGTTGTCGGGGAGACCATGAAACTCCATCCCCATGGAGATCAGTCGATTTTTGCAGCCCTTGTCAATCTTGCCAATAAAGGTTTTTTGATAGATCGCCAGGGAAATTTTGGAAATATTTTTACAGGGGACAAAGCCTCCGCTGCGAGATATATAGAATGCCGCCTTTCCCCACTGGCGAAAGAAACCCTGTTTAATAAGGATCTTACCGAATTTGTTGATTCCTATGATGGGCGTATGGTTGAGCCTGTTACTCTGCCGTCTAAAATTCCACTGCTTTTGCTTCTGGGGGCAGAAGGTATTGCGGTGGGAATGGCAACCAGGATCCTTCCGCATAATTTCTGTGAATTGCTTGAAGCCCAGAAAAAAATACTGCGAGGCGAGGAATTTGCTCTTTATCCCGATTTCCCGCAGCAAGGACTCCTTGACTGCACTGCCTATGATGATGGTAATGGCAAGGTACGTTGTCGGGCCAAAATTGAAGAAGTTAACGAGAAAACAGTTATTATCAGGGAAATTCCCTACACAACCACCACCCAGAGCCTGACCGATTCTATAGAAAAAGCAGCCAAAGCCGGTAAATTAAAGATTATTTCCATTAACGACTATACCGCTGAAAATGTTGAAATAGAGATAAAACTGGCCCGTGGAGTCTACGCGAAAGACACCATTAAGGCGCTCTATGCCTTCACCGACTGTGAGGTGTCGATCAGCCCGAATTTGACAATTATTAACGGGGAAACCCCGCAAACATCCACCGTAACAGAAGTTATCACCTACAACACCTGTAAACTCAAAGACGATCTTGAAAAAGAATTACAAATTGAACTGGAGAGATTACAGGAAAAACTGCATGCCAAGCTGCTGGAACAAATATTCATTGAAGAACGACTTTACAAAAACATTGAGGAGCAGACCAGTTCAAAAGCGGTGACAGAGAGTGTTAAAACGTCCCTTGTACCGTTTAAGGACCAGCTTGTACGCCCGGTTTCAAAAGAAGATATTGAACGGCTGCTTGAGATTCGTATCCGGAGAATTTCCCGTTACGATATAAACAAACAGGCCAGGGATATCCGGGATATAAAAAAGAACATCCAGCAAACCAGGAAAAGCCTTAAGGATATGGTTGGCTTTACGATTAACTACATTGATGAACTGCTGGAAAAATACGGCGAATTTTTCCCCAGAAAAACAGAGTTGACCAGCTTTTCTGAAGTAAGTCTCAGAAAGGCTGCCTTATCCAACTTGAATGTTGTTTATAATCGTGAAACCGGCTTTGTTGGTCATCAGGTAAAGCTGGAAAACGAAAAGGAAGATCTTGCTGTAACCTGTTCTGAATATGACAAACTTTTTCTTATCTACTCAGATGGTTTGTACAAGTTTATCCCCGTGACAGACAAGTTTTATGCGGGCAGCGGTCTTGAATGGTTTGGGGTTGTACGCAAAAACGATATCTTTAATATCATTTATCGTGATGGTGCTGAAAACCTCGCCTATGTGAAACGTTTTAAGACACCGAGCTTTATTCTCGAAAAAGAATACAGGCTATTCGCAGAGCATAAACGATCCAGAATATTACTGATGAGCATTGGTGAGGACTGTTATGCCAAGGTCAGCCTTATGCCGTCTGCCCGAGCAAAAGTAAATGCGCTTGAAATCTCCTTTAACGATTACTATATCAAAAATGCCACGGCAAAGGGTAAAAGGGTTTCCCCACGGGTTGTAAGGCGGGTCTCGCAACTGAAAGAACTACAATCAATAAAGAAGAAGCAGAACATGACACTTCCGGGGCTGGATTCCGAAACTAAGGACAAAGACGAACCAACAAAACCGAATAACTGAGATGTCTTTTAAGTTGTTTGTGCAGAAAAAATTTTCCTGCACAAATAAACCGTCACAGATTCAGGTAAATGTTAGATAGCAAGCCCTTGCTCCACCTCTTTTCTTGTTTGCATTCCAAGGAGCATTTCCAGCAGTTTCAGGGCAAACTCCAGAGCCGTTCCAGCCCCTCTTGACGTAACACAGTTACCATCAACAACAACAGCTTCACCAATTTTGTCCTTTTTCTTCAATCTGTCGGTAAAAAGAGGATGACAGGTAGCGGTTTTGCCTTCCAGCAATCCCTGGGCCTCCAGCACAACAGCTGGAGCTGCACAGATTGCACCATATAATTTGCCGCTGTTCTTCTGGTTTTCCAGTAAAACTTTTAATTCCTGAGACTTTTGCAGATTATCTACGCCAGGCACTCCGCCCGGTATTACAATGAGATCGTAGTTTTCATCTACACAATCCGAAATCAGCCTGTCTGCAACGACAGAAACCTGATGGGAAGAGACTACTGTTTTATCGGCTGTAACAGAAGCCAGATCAACTTGAACAGAAGCACGACGAAAAATATCGACAACAGTCAACGCCTCAATCATTTCAAACCCTTCCGCTATAGGTACCAGTACATGTTTACTCACGTTCTCCTCCTTGTTCTACGTTATAATGGAATACATAACATGGTAATTTAGACCATCCTGGCCAGGAAGCAGTATATCACTTCAATATACTGCTTCCTGGCCTGTTCTGCATCAGAAAGAAAAAATTGCAGAGGATCATTTTGAACTCTGGAAACTTGAGTTTACGAACAGGTTCTCTCGTTTGGTTATCTTTTTTTGAGTTTCTTGATAGCCAGGGAAACACTGACCCCCAAACGTTCAATGGCCCTTGCCGTCAGTCCGATTTCATCATTGCGCTTTGTTCCCTCAATTTTAACATCAAGCTCGCCAAGGCTGATTTTGTCAGCAGATTCAGTCAGTTTCAAAAGGGGTTTGAGTAACATTTGATTCAAGGTTAAATACAAAACAAATGAGGTTACAAACGTACCAACCAAAGTTAACACAAGGGCAAGGAGTTTAAACGCATCTGTTTCTTCCATAATTTTTTGCGGATCAATGGCAACACCTATCATTAAGGGTGTATCCCTGTTTTTGAGCTTGAGAGGGGTGAATTTGAGGAGTATATCTTTACCTTTTTCTGTTGTTTTTATAAATTCTTCAGTTATTTCAGGTGCATTTATCGCAAAAGCAGTATTGATTTCCTTGCCGTTTACCTGGGGATCGGGATGGCTGATAATCGTTCCGTTCCTGTCGATGAGGAAGGCGTATCCCTTCTGATTAAAATTAACTTCATTAACAACATCGGCAATAGTCTGCAATTCAATATCACCACCAAAAGCTCCTGCAAAGACCCCTTTGTTCTTAATTTTTCCCACAGCTGAAATCAGCAGTCGTCCTGTTGCAGAATCATTATACGGCGGGGTAAAGACGGCCTTTTCCGCGGTTTTTGCCTGGGTATACCAGGCCCGCTTGCGTCCATCCCATTCTGAACCGGGGTTCCAGTCGGGAGTATTTGAAATGGGTCTTCCGTTTTCTTCCAGAGCACCAAAAATGAGTACAAACTGGTCTTTAAGAAGAGGATTGTTCATCACATTCTGCAGTTGCATCATGCTGTAGTTTTCAGAGATAGCATATGCCATCATATCAACAATAACCAATTTCTCATCAAGCCATTCGGCAGCATATTTCGCAACCCCTTTTGATGTCTCGGTTACGTTGTTGAGCCAGGTTGAATAAAGTGAGTCACGCACGACCTTGTATTGGATCGAGCTTAAAACGAAAAAAAAGATGAGAATAATAGCCATGGCCAAGAGTGGTATTTTCGTTGTAATTTTCATTTTATTCCTCCATAAATTGACACCTGAA
>PDWJ01005648.1_pt1 | contig 10151 bp, 7 predicted proteins | sample 1430881 | NCBI WGS metagenome assembly PDWJ01 (sample SAMN01162460, study PRJNA174530) | Oral metagenome, whole genome shotgun sequencing project. | biome: Marine environment; feature: Marine mammal; material: Swab sample of the gingival sulcus; isolation source: swab sample of gingival sulcus...
GAGAGAAGACGGATGGTTTAACCCTTATCTGATGATTGGTGGAGGTTACTCTTGGTTTGACTGGGAAGGTGCCGGTAATCTTAATGGAGGTTTAGGTATAAACTTTTGGTTCAGCGAAAACATTGGCTTGAATATTCAAACACAATACAAACACGTATTTGACGATGTAGATTTACATCCATACTTCCAACACTCTGCAGGAATCAAAGTACAGTTTGGTGGTACTGACACTGATGGTGACGGTATTTATGATGACGACGATGCTTGTCCAGATGTATTTGGTCTTGAAGCACTTCAAGGTTGTCCTGATGCAGATGGTGACGGTATTGCTGACAAAGATGACCAATGTCCTGATTTAGCCGGTGTTGCTGAATACAATGGTTGTCCTGCTGACAAAGATGGTGACGGTGTTTATGACAAAGACGACGAATGTCCTTCTAAAAAAGGTCCTGCTGCTAACAAAGGTTGCCCATGGCCTGACACTGACGGTGACGGTGTCCTTGACAAAGACGACAAATGTCCTGCTAAAAAAGGTCCTGCTGCTAACAAAGGTTGCCCATGGCCTGACACTGACGGTGACGGAATCCTTGACAAAGATGATAAATGTCCTAAAGTAAAAGGTGTTAAAGAAGAGCAAGGTTGTCCTAAAAAAGTTATCACTCAGGAAGCTCAAGAACAATTGAATCAGTATGCAAAAACTATTTATTTCAATACTGCAAAATCTACATTCAAACCTGGTGTTAAAGAAAAACTGGATATGATTGCTGAAATCATGATCAAATATCCGAAAGCTAACTTCTCAATTGACGGTTATACTGACAGCCAAGGTAATGACAAGTACAACCAAGGTCTATCTGAAAGAAGAGCACAAGCTGTTATGAAATACTTAGTTCAAAAAGGTGTTGCTTCAAGCAGATTAAGAGCTGTAGGTTACGGAGAATCTAATCCTATCGCTGACAACAAAACAAAAGACGGTAGAGCACTTAACAGACGTGTTGAAATCACTTTAAGAAAATAATTTTTTTCTAAATAGTATCTAAAAAAACCCGCCATGGCGGGTTTTTTTATTGTTTTTACTTATCTTAGCTTTTAAGTTAAACCCTATTATGGATTCTTTTCTCAAACGATTAATCGGCACTATTTTCAAGTCTCACCCCGACACAGAGAATCTTTCAATCATTTTGCCTAACCAACGGGCAGGTGTTTACCTTAAACACCATTTAAAGCAACAATTTACACAAGGACAATTCTTACCGCACATCTATACTTTTGACAGTTTTATAGAGCATATTGTCAATGCTAAAAAAACACCAAAAATCGAACTGCTATTTTTACTCTATCAGGCTTATCAGGACTCAACACCTGATGTAACCCAAGAGTCTTTTGACCGGTTTGTAAATTGGGGAGCTACCGTATTAGAGGATTTTAACACCCTGGATCTTTACCTTAGTCCTGTAGATACTGTTCTTGAACAACTCAAACATATCAATGAGATTCACAATTGGACACCCAATACAACTTTAAGCAATAACTATCTGCTCTTTCTACAAAATCTAACGCCCTTATACCACCGGTTTATCGATCTGCTAAAATCTGCTAATAAGAACTATCAGGGATTACTATACCGGGAAGCTGTAGAACAGATAAACATTTTTTCAACCCATACAACCGGAAGTTTTATTTTTGCCGGTTTTAACGCTTTTACCCCATCACAATGGTATATTGTACAAGAATTAATCAATCAGGATAAAGCACAACTATACTGGAATTTACCTACCCGCTATGACTTCTTATACCGTCAGTATGCTTTTATAAAAAACATACAAGAGGAACAATGGAGCGTCGGTCAACACTACACTAACGATACAGCTAATCAAACAGCAACAAGCATCAATATCATAAGTACCGGGAGGGCGTCCAGCAGTATAAAATACACTGCCAGCCTCCTAAAAAACACTGAAAACACCAATGACACAGCTCTGATTCCCTTAAAACAAGACCAGGTTGCGGGTATTTTAGAATCCATTCCGGAAACTGTAAAAAGCATGAACATCACCATGGGTTTACCACTCAAGATGTTTCAATCCTATAGCCTTATACAACGCTTTTTCCTATTAAACATCAATGCCCGTCAACAGAATTCGGGATACTACTATAGAGATCTTATAACCTTAACAGAGCACCCTCTGATGACCTTGTACAGTCAAGCCAGCCAAGAATGGAAAAAAGCAGTCATTTCAAAACAAAAGTTATACCTTACACAGGAAGATCTTGACAATATCAATCTGACAATACAATCCCCATTCAACATTCTGTTAGAAGGTTTAAAATGCATCAACATACAAGACTATCTGAAACTCTTAAACCGCTTTTTCGACCACCTAAAACAAAAAATATCAGCAACAGAACGCGAGACGTTATTTCACATCTTTACCCTCAACAATCTTTTTATTAGTTGGATGGACATATATCAACCCGGCTTTTCTTTAAAAACCTTTTACACGCTGTATCATCAATTGATAAGCCAGGAACAAATCAACTTTATGGGTGAGCCACTGGAAGGGCTCCAGGTCATGGGATTTCTGGAACTCCAGAGTTTAGCATTCGATCATGTGATATTATGTCAGGCCAATGAAGGCTATCTGCCTTCAGAGGACAAAAAACCTTCATACATCCCTTATGACATAAGACTACAACACGGACTACCTACCCATGAAGTCAAACAGGGCATGGAAGCCATGATTTTTGCACATGTTTTAAACCATTCAAACCAGGTCACCATCCTTTACAATACTGATACAAGCACTTTTGGCAGTAATGAGTTAAGCAGATATGTGCAACAACTTCTTTGGAAAAACTTACCGGTGACCTGCTATAATCTGTCAGACTATTTAGATTCACAATCAATATTACCTCTGGATATAGCCAAAACCAAAACTATTTACCAATCCCTGAAACAATGGATGCAAAAAGGCATCTCACCATCAGCATTAGGCACTTACACCTATAACCCGATAGACTTCTATAAAAAATACATACTGGGCATTAACCCTCAGGATGAGATTCAGGAAACGATAGGTGAACAATTACTGGGAACGGTCGTTCATAATACACTACAGGATCTTTACACCCCTTTTATCAATACGAATCTAACCTCCGATGCCTTGAGACAAGCCTCAGCAACCATTGATACTGTCGTTGAAAATCATTTTTACAGTAACTTTGAATCCTCCCGGGTCTATCAGGGTATGAATTACCTGATAGTCTATATTGCCAAACACTTTGTCAAAAGATTCATCAAACAAGAAATCCAAAGTTTGGAAAAAGGGCACCGGATAAAAATCCTGCACCTAGAAAAAACATTAAAAACTGAATATATTTCCGATACACTACCATTTAACATTACTTTCAAAGGCATTGTTGACAGAGTAGATGTTTTTGACAACACCCTGAGAATCATAGATTACAAAACAGGCATGGTTCTACCTTCACAACTCAACATCAGTAATTTTAATGAAAAACTGTTGGATTATAAATACGCTAAAGCCATACAAATCATCATATATGCCTACCTCTATTTAAACAACCACAACCTGACAGACATACAAACAGTAAATGCAGGAATCATTAGTTTTAAAAACCACTCTACCGGTTTTATGCCGTTGAATCGCAACACAAACAGAAAACCCGAAACAGCACTCAGTATCTCAACAGTCAACAACCTGATGAGCTCCATAGAGCTTATAATTATTGACATCCTGACTATTGAAAATAATTTTACAGAAAAAGTAACTTAATCAAAAATTTATCTTATCTTTGTGCTTACGATATAGTCTTCGATGTATTAGCTATAATTACTCTCAAAGTTATAAATTTTTTTACGATTATCGTTAATTGTTATACCTCATTAAAATCAAGTAAAGATTTATGTTAGAAATATCAGAACTGAAAGCTAAAAGCTTATCAGAATTAAGACAGTTAGCCAAAGCGATGGCTATTCCAAGTTCAACGACTTATAAAAAACTAGACCTCATCTATAAAATATTGGAGGTACAGGATAACTATACTTCAAACAAAAAGGATAAAGAAGAACAGAAAGACAATAAAGATAAAACCGACCAGAAAAGAGCCAGAAAGACTACAGATGTCAATCAATCTACAGATGACAATCTCAAGAGGAAGCGTAAACGCGTGACTAAAGGTGAGCATAAATCATCTGATAACCCGCCTCAAGATAAGGGTCAGCCATATAAAAAACACGAACAAGACAAAGGTAAAAACAACAACAAACAGTATTCCCGAAAAAATTATAAAAACACTAAAAATGGTAATGTTCATGAAAAGCCTCATAAGCAGAAAGAGCCTGAATATGAGTTTGACGGTATCATAGAGAGCGAAGGTGTGCTGGAAATGATGCCCGATGGATATGCTTTTTTACGCTCATCAGATTATAATTATTTATCATCACCCGATGACATTTATGTCTCGCAATCTCAGATTAAGCTATTTGGCTTAAAAACGGGAGACACTGTCAAAGGAATGGTACGCCCTCCTAAAACCGGTGAAAAATATTTTCCACTGATCAAAATACTCAAAATCAATGGTCGTCACCCCAGCCAGGTAAGGGACAGAATTGCTTTTGAACATTTGACTCCTCTGTTTCCTGATGAAAAATTTGAATTAGCCAAAGGCCGTACCAGTATGTCCAGTCGCATCATCGATATGTTTGCGCCCATAGGTAAAGGTCAACGTGGTATGATTGTCGCCCAACCAAAAACGGGTAAAACAATGCTTCTCAAAGATATTGCTAACTCAATAGCTAATAATCATCCGGAAGTTTATCAAATTGTTTTACTTATAGACGAACGTCCCGAAGAAGTCACAGATATGCAGCGTAATGTAAGAGCAGAAGTCGTTGCTTCTACTTTTGATGAACCTGCCGATAAACACGTGCGTGTGGCCAATATCGTCCTCGAAAAAGCCAAACGTCTGGTAGAAAGCGGACACGATGTGGTTATTTTATTAGATTCTATCACCAGATTGGCTAGAGCTTATAATACTGTAGCACCGGCTTCAGGAAAAATTCTATCCGGTGGTATCGATGCAAATGCCCTTCATAAGCCCAAACGTTTTTTTGGAGCCGCAAGAAATATAGAGGGTGGCGGTTCTTTGACTATTGTAGCTACAGCACTGACCGAAACCGGCTCAAAAATGGATGAAGTGATCTTTGAAGAGTTTAAAGGTACCGGTAATATGGAACTCCAATTGGATAGAAATATTTCTAACCGCCGTATATTCCCTGCTATTGACCTTGTCAAATCCAGTACCCGTAGAGACGACTTATTACATAATGAAATGACGATGCAACGTATGTGGATACTCCGTAAATACCTTGCCGATATGAACCCTGTAGAAGCCATGCAATTCATCGACGATAAGATTAAATTCACCAAAGACAACGAAGAATTTTTAATGTCTATGAATGGTTAAATTTGAGTTCAATCAGTTCTTTTACACTAACTCAAACAAACGATTTCTACCGGTTTCAAAGCATATTCACCAGCTGAACAAAAAAATCATAACTTGCTGATAAAAAACCAGTTAACTTGACACAAAATGTTAAAAACAAATCCTTTAACATTTTGTGGCATGATGCTTGTATTTCCATAGTTGTATAACTTAAAATTCTACAATTATGAAACGTGCATATCTTTTTTTAGCCACATTATTACTCCTGATAGGAATCAGCGTACCGGTCAATGCTTTTGACAGCAAAACCGACGATTCAGCCATCAATACTTACATGAGAGGGTATGACGGTAAAGCGTTTATATTTGTAGAGGACGGGATTGAATTTTCTGTCTTCCCGGATGGTCAATTTGATTTTTATGCCCCAAAATACGGTCCTGATGTCAACGTCAATGTTTCTTCCCAAAACTTTAGCTTCAGTTATAATTCAGGATATGACTACGGCGCTTACATCCAATATGATGATTACGGTGCCATAATTCAAATAGAAAATATACCTATCTATTATGATTACTATGGGCGTATTATCCAAGCCGGCAATGTTCACATCAGTTATAATAACTATGGTCGTCTGGCACGTATAGGAGGCTTGTACATACACTACAACCATCATCATGTGTACTCACATTGCACGGGTTATATCAACAGATGGAACAGATATTACACCTACAGACCCTGGCATAGTTATTACTTGGTTCCTGCCATAGAATACAGAGTAGTTTATACCAGACCCTATAGACAATACTACAAACCTGTACGCTATGCTTACACCAGACCTTTCAAGAACAACAACAGACGTCATACAGCTGTTTATTCCAGAAGATCAAACAAGGTTACACCTAACAGACGTTTGGCTACAGTAAGAAATCACAGAAGTGACGACAGAACAAACAAACGCCTTGCAGTAAACAACAGACGTGGTAACGACCGGGCGACCACAAGAAGAAGTCCGTCAAGAGTTCATAATACAGCCCATACCGGAAGAAAAGTATCAAATAAAAGAGCTGTATCATCTCAAAGACATACTTCCGGCAAACGTCAAACCCGTGCCACACAAAATACGAGAAATCACAGATCTACTCATGCCACAACAAGAACAACACCTAAAAGACAAACTAAAGTCAATAAAAGATCTCGGACACACTCCCGAACAAACCGTTCTGCTACGACATCAAGGTCACAACATAAACGCAGCCAATCTTCAGGACGCACTTCAACAAGAACCCGTTCTGTAACGACAAGGTCATAATACTTACTTATCCCCCCAATATATTCAGGGTCTGCTAAAAATTTCAGCAGACCCTGTTTTTTTTACAAACCATACATTAAGTTTAGATCATTCTTCCCAGATAATACCCCCCGGCAACAGCCATTAAGCCTAAAACCAAACTCAATAAACCATAGCCAAAAAATCTAAAATACTGTTCATTAAAAAGAAATTGCAGGTTTTCATACATAAACGAAGAAAAGGTCGTAAAACCACCGAGAAAACCTATAATCAGAAACGCCAACTGAGCTTGGGAAAATGCCTGAGCATTGACTTTCAAATGATAGCCCATAAACAGACCTATCAACAAACTACCGAGAATATTAACTAAACCCGTACCATAAGGGATGCTCTCCTTGTTGAGTAGCAAACCAATGCCATAACGCGACATACTACCTAAACCACCACCTAAAAACACCATTAGAAATTGTTGAATATTCATATCTCTTTGCTACTCCTAAAAAGGAAATTTTAATGTTTATATTTTTTAAATCCGCACAATATGCTTACCAAGTTTTAGGCTCTAAAAAATTTTAATGCAGAACTACTTTACCGGCATCATTGCCATTCCACTTACCGGTAATCACCCCTTTTTCTAAAGTCATCAGTCCCGGATTGGCTCTGATGATTGTTTTCAGAGTCGTTTCATCCGTGTAAAGCATGTCAAAATTGAGGTTGTACTCAGACTTTAAAACTTCAAAATCATCCATAGCCGAGGCAGACAAGGTATAAACCAGATAACCATTGGTCAAGGCCTGATCTGCAATGGGTTTTATCTTTGCAAACGTCCCATGATTAGCTTTACTTAAATCATAAGCAACAATTAACAGGACTTTATCAGCAGATAAAATAGTTTCCGTCAGGTCTTCTTCTTCATTTTCCAAAATGAAATCATGAATAAGGGCAATCCCTGTTTCTTCGTCGTATTGCTCCATGCCCTCCGGGATACTTTGACCTATTTTATAAGGTCTGAAATCTATAATCGGTAAATGTTTAAGTACGTAATACGTGATAAACAAACTTCCTATAAAGGTTATAAATGTGACCCAAACCGCCACTTTTTTACCCAACCAGGGTTGAACATCTTTGATTCTAAACAATAAAAACACAATCAAAGCCGTAAAGAACACATTTTTATAAAATGTACCCCACGGACTCAGTTTGAGCGCATCACCAAAACAACCGCAATCAGTGACCTTACCGGTTACTGCCGAATAAAATGTCAGAAATAAGAATACTATCATCAATAAAAATGTACCCCAAACCGTCCATCTCGGTTTAAAACCCACTAACATCATGATTCCCAGCATAAGCTCAACAATAATCAATAATATCGCAAAAGATAAGGTATAAGGTTCTAAAAACGTTAGATTCAACACATCCTCACTAAAATACTCCTGAAACTTAATGGATGAACCTATGGGATCAACCAGTTTGACAAAGCCGGAAAAAATAAACGTAATGGCAATAATCAGCCTTGAAAGATGGGTTAATATTTTCATGTCTTAAATGTTAAAGGTGTTCACTCATTTGGATTAAGGCAAACACAGCGTAATTAATCATATCCTGATAGTTGGCATCCAAACCTTCTGAGACCAGCGTCTTTCCTTCATTATCTTCTATTTGCTTAACTCTCAAAAGCTTTTGCAAAATAATATCTGTCAACGAACTCACACGCATATCTCGCCAGGCTTCACCATAATCATGGTTCTTATTTTCCATCAAGGCTTTAGTAATAGCCACTTGTCTGTCATAATACATTAAAGCTTGCTCGGTAGTCAAATCCGGACACAGGGTTTCCCCCAATTCCAACTGGATAAGAGCCATTAAAGCATAATTGATAATTCCTATAAACTCAGATTCTTCACCCTCATCTACTTTTCTTATAGTGTTGCTTTGTAACATTCTTATGCGCTGAGCCTTGATAAATATTTGATCGGTCAATGAACTCAAACGCATAATACGCCAGGAACTGCCATAATCTTTCATTTTCTTTTCATAAAGTGCCCGGCATTTTTGAATAATCGTATCGAACTGTTGAGATGTCTGTTGCATTAATGTCTTTTTAAAAATTGATAAATCAGATGACTGACCGCTACCCCACTACATTCACAATCTTGCCCGGGACAAAGATGATTTTCTTTGGTGTTCTACCGCCCAACTGGGCTTGTGTTTTTTCATGAGCCATGACGATTTGCTCCACTTCTTCCTGCGACAAATCTAATGGTAAGTCAAGTGTAAAACGCATCTTACCATTAAACGAAATGGGATACGTTTTAGTGGTTTCTACCAAATACTGTTCCTCATATAACGGATAATCAACTGACGAAATACTCTCGCTATACCCCAATCGTTCCCATAATTCTTCAGCAATATGCGGGGCGAACGGCGCAACCAAAACAACCAAGGGTTCCAGAATAGATCTGTTACGACATTTTTGGTCGGACAATTCGTTAACACAAATCATAAACGAACTTACGGCGGTATTAAACGAGAAAGCCTCGATATCTTCTGTTACTTTTTTAATGGTTTTATGAAGCGTTTTCAGACTGTCTTTGGTCGGTTGGTCATCATTGATATAAAAACTGTGATTCTCTCCCGAGTGGAACAACTTCCAGAGTTTTTTCAAGAAACCGTGAACACCGGTAATACCGGCAGTATTCCAGGGTTTGGCTTGTTCTAAAGGACCCAAAAACATTTCGTACATACGCAATGTATCGGCACCGTAATCATGGCAAATATCATCAGGATTGACAACATTATATTTAGACTTTGACATTTTCTCCACTTCGCGTTTGACGATAAATGTCCCGTCATCCTCAGTAATGAATTCCGCATCGGCATATTCCGGTCGCCATAATTTAAACGCTTCCATATCCAATTCATCTGAAGCGTTGACCATAGTCACATCGGCGTGGATAGGGGTAAACCGGCTCCAGTCTTCTGAGGCTTCTTTATTGACACTTTCGCGCTTGGATTCAATATCTTTCAACTTGTTTTTACTGACAAAAATCGTTTTTTGACGGTTGTTGGTACTTTGATAATCCCAACGGTATACAAATGCACTTGTACCCAAAATCATCCCTTGATTAATCAGTTTTTTAGCAAATTCATCTACCGGTACAAACCCGCGGTCAAACAAGACTTTTTGCCAAAAACGGGAATACAACAAATGTCCGCTGGCATGTTCACTTCCGCCAAGGTATAAATCGACATCACGCCAATAATTAAGGGCTTCCGGTGAGGCAAAAACCTTAGGATTACCGGCATCCATATAACGGTTAAAATACCAGGAGCTTCCTGCCCAACCCGGCATGGTATTGAGTTCTAACGGGAATACGGTTTTATGATTAAT
>PDWJ01005649.1_pt1 | contig 10151 bp, 8 predicted proteins | sample 1430881 | NCBI WGS metagenome assembly PDWJ01 (sample SAMN01162460, study PRJNA174530) | Oral metagenome, whole genome shotgun sequencing project. | biome: Marine environment; feature: Marine mammal; material: Swab sample of the gingival sulcus; isolation source: swab sample of gingival sulcus...
GTCTTTTACTGGTGTAATTCTAACGCTATCACCAGGTTTTACTAAGTCAATTTCAAGACTTGAAATGCGCTCATCATCTAAAACAGCAGCTTTAAGAGCTTCTTTATTGATAGATAACACTCCGTTTTCTACTTTCGTACTTTCAGAGAATTGTAGGGCATTAATATTAATATTTCCAAGTTCTAAACGCAAATTATTTGCCTCCTATATTATAGATTTTCTTTAATCATAGCTTCAATAGCTTCTACCGTTGCATCATCTTTAGTAAGTTCAGCTATTTTTTCTCCGCCACCATATATAGCAATTGTTGGTAATCCTAGTACCTTTTGCTTAATTGCAAGTCTCCTTGCGCTTGATGTATCAAGCTTAGCAAACTTAACGCTTTCGCCATATTTTTCTTCTAGTTCCATCACGCTAGGCATGAGTGCTTTACATGGCTCACAACTAGGACTCCAAAAATCAACTAGTACTTTTCCTTCCGCTTGAAGAACTTCTTCTTCAAAGTTTTCTTTAGTTAGTTCTAACATTCAACCCCCCCTTCCTTTTCGTTTGTAAATTTTGGCGTTATCGTCGTCATTTCACCTACTTTTCTTGCTCACGTACATTAGAGTACTATCGCATCGATAAAGCAGGTTCATATCCTAGATATCATCCAAAATTTACTTCCGAAAAAAATTTAATATACTATAATCTCACGCAAAATGAGATTTATCAACAAAGTCATCTTCTAAATTTTTTCAGAAAATAATTTGCTTATAACCTTAATCCCACAAGTAGCAGGATAATTAACATCATTAGTTTGACTTATCTACTTTTTATCGATAGTACGTTTTTTTATTTAACTACCAAATGAGTTTTTGAAAACAAAAACTCATTTAGGAAATAAAATCAGCATAGATTACTAGTCTTCAAAAACCTCATCAATGTATTTTTCAGCACTGATACTAGCGATAGCGCCATCAGATGTAGCTGTAACAACCTGTCTTAGAGGTTTTTGTCTGCAGTCTCCTGCTACAAACACGCCTTCTACATTTGTCTTCATATTGGTATCGCCTATAATATATCCTGTTTCATCCATGTCAAATACGCCCTTAAACATATCAGTTTGCGGTATATAGCCAACCATTACAAATATACCAAAAGTACCATCATCTTCATGAGCGTTAATAACAGTTTCTTCGCCAGTAACTCTGTTTAATAGCGTCATATTTTCAACGATTCCGTCTCCGCCGATACTCTTGACAACAGAGTTCCAGATAAAGTCAACTTTTTCATTGTTAAATGCCTTCTCTTGAAGTGATTTAGCTGCCCTTAACTCATCTCTTCTGTGAACGATGGTAACCTTTCTAGCAAACTTTGCAATAAATACAGCTTCTTCAACAGCAGTATCTCCACCACCAATTACATAAACTTCTAAATCTTCAAAGAAAGCTGCGTCACATGTAGCACAGAAACTAACACCTTTACCAACGTACTTGTCCTCATTTTCAGCGCCTAGCTTACGAGGACTTGCACCTGTTGCTACAATGACAGCCTTCGCCTTGTACTCTGCTTTTGACGTCTTTACTGTCTTAATTTTATCATTAAAATCAAATGATTCAACTTTTTCAAAGACAAGCTCGCCACCAAAGCCCTTGTACTGATCGACCATTCTCTTCACAAGTCTTGGTCCAGTAGGCTCTTCAACAGATCCAGGATAGTTTTCAACTTCATCCGTTATAACGATCTGACCACCTGCTTTTTCTCCCTCTAGTATAATAGTAGACATCTTCGCTCTACCTGAATAAATACCAGCTGTTAATCCAGCAGGCCCACCGCCACTAATAAGAACATCATAAATTTTTGACATGTTTTTCTCCTTTTAAACACTTCTAAACAACATCTATAAAAACGAACTTATCAATGTATAATCAATAAGTGAATAGTCTTTATCTACATCGTAGTCATCAACAACCTTTATCCCCATAGCTCTAAATTTTTTAAAAACCAAAATAGCTTTTTCTATAATGTCAAGAGATTTATAATCAAGTTTTCCTTTTACATCATCAATTAGTATTGATTTATAAGGATTTTCATTTGGTTTTATGCTCCCGGAAAGAGGATGAGTCATTAATACAGCACCTTCATGAATTTTATCTCTGACGATATAGAGTATGTCCAGACTATCAACATCGTGGTATTCAATCAAATACCCAATAAACTTTTCGTCAGAAACAGTTCTATTATTAGTGATTATTGTCTTCATTTTTTTCTTATCCTCTTTGAACTATGTTTTTCGTCAGCTTATAATTATATTTATACCTATAATTATTTCAGTAAAATACATAAAAACATATAAAAAATAACTGAAAAATGGGATTCAGTATCAGCACCATCATTTTATACCAAATAGATTCATACGTCAACCTATTTTTACTATAGAACATGCCTTAAAAAGTTAATAAGATAAATCAACTTTTTAAGGCATGCTCATCCAATAAATATTCCACCCAAAAATATTCTAAATATCTCTATTTTTAGTATGATATGATAGTCTCCTCTGGACTAATATTTTCCATCCATTCCTGCAACTTACTATAGGAAAGGTTGTCAATAATATAATCATTTATCTGTATACTTTCACTATAAGCCGATAAACCAGCCAAGACACTTTCATCGAAACTCTTATCAGACATCATGCTCATCGTAAAAGCAGAAACAAAAGCATCTCTACACCCTGCAGGATTTACAAAATTAATGTTAAAGAGAGAATACTTTTTTATTTTATATCCATCGGAAGCGTATATATTTTTATAATCACCAACTACAATCACGTAGTTGACTCCTTTTTCGTGAAGACTGAGGATGTTTTCATATAAATCTTGTTCTGTCCTAGTCTTTACATCTGTTAGGGCATCTAATTCAGATGTCGAGATAAATAGCGTATGGACAAATGAAATATGAGTACTGATCAGCTTTACTTTACTTACCGTAGCAGGGGCTACAAAGAGCTTAAGCCCTCTGATAGAAGTTAACTCCTGAAGAACGCTGTGTTTGATATTGCAGTCGATTATAACATAATTTGAGTGTTCAATTTCCTCTCTTATGCTATCAATCCACTTAGTATCAATCATGTTCATAACTTCCATGTCGTCAATTGCATAATTGTCGCTCTGATCAAGGTTACTGACGATCATATACATAGAAGTCTTTTTTCCAGCAATCCGCTTAATCATATTAACTTCTACACCCAAGTCATAGATAGCTTCTACCGCCTGCCTACCAAACATATCATCTGCAACAGCACTCACAAATTTAACAGGAACGCCCAATTTAGCAAGGTTTTCGACAATATTTCTACCCACACCACCCTGTTGTATAGTAATATTACCAGAACTGGAGTCATTGTTTTTTATAAAGCTAGCAGTCCCTATTATATCGATATTTATTGCGCCTATAACAGTTACAGACTTTCCCCTCAGCTCCTTTAGATTTTTATGTTTTTCATTTTTCTTAAACAAACTGCGTTCCACTAAAATCCTCCCAAATTATCGGAAATTTCCTACTGTATGCTTTCTACTAACGTATCTAAAGCGACCTTTACCTTCTCCAAATCTTCTTTAGTCGGTCTTCCTTCAAAAGCAACAGAATCTAGTATTTCCCACTTCATCTTTTTTTCTTCGTTAATCTTTTTAAACTCTTTTAGCGCTCCGCCAGACCATCCATAAGAACCAATGTAAACAGCTTTTTTGCCAATTACTTTTTTCTTGGCAAGTTCTTCTAGCATAGCACTAGCTGCCGGGAATAAATTGTTTTCATAGGTAGGAGCAGCTAGTACAACGCCCGCTGAACGTATAACTTTAGACAAAACCTCCCCTAGGCTTACATATGGCATTCTAAGAATATGTGTCGTTACGCCTTTTTCTTCTAAGTATTTTTCTATAAACTCTTTCGCCATTTCTGTCATGCCATACATAGAACCCCAAAGTAACGTCAACTCTTTTTTAGGGCTACCCTCTAAGTAATTTTCCACTTCTTCATATATCTCAAGGATTTCATTTGGATTAGTCCTGTAAACAACACCATGACCAGGAGCGATGACTTTTGGCTCAAATTCCTTTAATTTTCCTGTAGCTTTAATTGCAGCCTTGTTGAAAGTACAGAGTACATTTGAGTAGTAACGAATTGTCTCTTCATAAAACATCTTCTTGTCTTCTTCCGTAATCACGTCATCAAACACATGCGAATCCGTCCTGCCAAATGAACCAAACATATCACAAGTAAACGCCGTGCCTGTACTCTTTTCGATTGTAAACATCGTGTCTGGCCAGTGCACGTTTGGAACAGTTATAAACTTTAACACCTTGCCAGCACCTAAATCTAGTTCATCTCCATCTTTGATGGCAACAATATTGTCTGACTTTCCATAAAAAGAATTCATCATTTTTGCAGCTGGCTTTGTGCAGTAAATTTTAAAGTCTGGCACCACGACCTTAAACGCATCGATCCAACCAGTGTGGTCTGGCTCCATATGATTAACGATTACATAATCTATATTTTCGGGCTTAACATCAATTTTATCCAATAAATTAAATAGTGTTTCTGGCACGCCATCCCATCCACACATACCGTCAATTATAGCTGTTTTTTCGCCTTTTACTATATAAGAGTTAAGAGTTACTCCCTCTGGAATATCCCACATTTCCTCAAAGAGTAAATCGCCAACTCCAATACTAAGCATGTGCACACCGTCTACAACTTTTATCGCATTCATACATTTCCCTCCCATACAATGTATCCAAACCACTTATCATGTAAAAAGTGATATACTAACAAAAATATCTATCTACTTCTTTTACCTCTATCATATCAAGAAACTGCTTATAATCCTGTTCTTCCTTTTTTAACAGTCTCTCTGAAGCACCTCGATAAAGCCTTTGCAATAATTTTTTATAATCAGGACTATCCTTTGAAACGAATACCAGTAAATGCTTTAACTTAGAATAATCCCCAACATAACAGAGGCTATACAAATACGTCAAAAAAACTCTATCCGTCTTGAAACCCTCTCCAAAAGCACTTATATTTACTCCATTATATATTGTTTCAGCGTGTTTTTTGATCATATAGTAATTACCCATTTTTATGCCGATATAACACAGATTTACGATATCATCAATATCATATTGCCTGCAATTATTAATATAGTCCTTCGCTTTTTCATATTGCTTTGTGAGAATTAACTTATCTATCATTATTGCAGATACAACGTCTTCATCCCTATATCCTAACTTGCTAACAATCCTCAATACTTTCTCTGACTCTGAAGAATCCTTGACAGAAATCAAATCATCTAACAAATTTAAAAAGTCATCCTCGTAAGAAATATAATCATAGTTTTCAAGGAGGTAATGGTACATCCCCTTGTAGTTATCCTTGACGATGTGAAACAGAAAAAACTTTTCTAGCGTATCATCGACTGCAGACTCTTTAGCAGATTTATAAACTGATACAGCTGGATTAAACGAATCATGAAACCTAATGTCAAACCTATTAGCTTCTTCTAACAGTGCATCGAGCTTTTGAGAATTGATGACATCATAAGAGACCTCTGCATATACCGCAAATTCAATCAAACTCTTCTTGAGATAGCTCGATATATCTCCTTTCATGAATTGCACTATATACGAACATATTTCAAAATAGTATTTGTTGGCATCAAAAGTCAATATCGTCAAATAAAGTATATGATGGTTATCATATAAAGGATTCATGTATTTTGAATCCAATATCGTCTGTCGTTTAATGGAATCGACGACGCTCTTTATCGGCTCCTGATTTTCTATCAGCGCTTTTGCTTCAGCGATATATCCCAGTCTAGTCAAATCATACAACATATCTTCAACAAGAGCAAAGCCTTCTTTTGATGACATATCATAGGACTTAGAAAGATCAATTATATAGTAATCTAAATCAGACCCGAACTCAGAAAACAGCTCTGTAAATTTACCCGATTGTATTACATCCCTTAGACTCATTGTTTTCTCAATCAGGTATTCTAAAAGATCCTTACCCCATATATACGAGTCCTTTAAATCAACCACGATAATACTATGTTCAACAACACTTACATGCTCTATCTTCTTCTTACCTGAATTCGTGTAGTAATTTATGATAAACTGTTCTAAAGTCTTCTTATAAAGCCTCTTATCATCCGTACTCTGCTTGATAATATCATCCTTTATGCGGGGGTTATTAAAATCAAAAAATATCAAAAATGAATTGTCATTCGGATAGTAATTAAAAAATACACACTTATTGTCATTTTGCATATCACGATATGTTTCCTCAACAAATTCATATTTGTTTTTTCTATACCACTCCTCTAGTTCAGAAACTCTATCAGCATACTTTTTCGACTCTTCTTTTTCACCTAATTCAAAAAGAACCTCGGCAATCATTTCATTCCAATCAGTATCATTATTTGCAACACTTTCAATTTTTTCTAGTTCACTTTTCGCCCTCTTAAACCTCTTTAGTTTTATAAGAGATTTTATATAGAGGACAATGACATTTTTATTATCGCCATCATACTTTTCTTCCACCGTTTTTACAACTTCACTATACCTAGCGTTAAAGTACAGCAAGTTGAGTTTAGGTATCAAATCTTCGGCAGATTTTTTGTATTTGCGCTTTAAAACATCATTAAAAATATCATCTATGAGTTCAGACTTATAACTTGGTATCGAAACACCCTTGGCTACTTCTTCTTTAATATCCTTTAAAAGTTTTTCTGCTTCAGTATGCCTAGAGAGATTGTATAGACACTGCGCCTTTAATATACTGAGGTCAATCGAATCTTCATTTAAGCTAACCGCCTTCTCCACAAGCAAAAATGCCGCTTTAAACTTAAAGTTCTTAATCATTAATTCCGCCAATAACTTAAAGTACACATAGTCTCTATTTGCTTCAAAATAGATAGTCGCCGCTAAAAAGACCGCTTCATCGTACTGATTTAATTTTATCAACGTATCGAGAAGGATGATTTTTTCATCATATTCAAGCGGAATTTTATCCACTAACACTTCTTTGATTTCATCATATTTGCCTTCACTTTTCCACACTTCAATTTGTTCTAAAAGAGTGTCCTTATTGTGAATAATAATCGGATTGACGCTATCTGCTGTATTTTCATAAGACAGATACGCCTCTTCAGGGGTAAAGATATTTGATGATAATTCCGCCTTCCAATCAACGATATCTGATTTCTTAATCGTTAAATTTTCACCAGCTTCTAAACTGCTTAAACCACCTACATCAATGACATCAGCAGTAATATAGTCTTCAAATATTTCACTTACTTCAAACCAGCACGCAACCTCTTTGTCCTCTCTTTTATCTCTAATATTCATCATCACTTTCGCATTTGCATCAAGTTCAACAAATAAATACTCTAAAAAAGGCAGGAAGGTGTGGGCATTTTTTCTCCTTCTTTCAACTTCCATTGGGATTTCTATAAGTGTCATATGTTCACTATCAGTCACATCAATATCAGCTATACTACCATCCACCAGTTTGGATATTGTCACTACCGGATAATAATCCTCAAACTCCACATTTTCAGCATAAGAATACGTCTCGCCCCTTCTTTCAAAATAATCTTCAAGAGGTTCAAAAACCAAAGTTTTTCCTTCCATGATATGGAGTTCACTGTAAATTTTCGGACTCATAATCCTGTATATAAGGAGTCTAACAGCGGTTACTATCAATTCGCTATATAAACTATCTACAGATTCTTCATCCTTTACCTCTAGTGCCAAATCAAACATGCCAAATCGTATTAAACCCGTAGTTTTTAACATAGATCTTCCATCTATTTCGACCTGATTAATATTAATAATTTTCGTTGGATTTAAAAAGCCATCATAGTCTATCACCACATTTACGTATTCCCTAGAATACTCTGTTCCCAAGAATAAATCCTGAATCGCAACAAGAGAAGGTACTAAGACTTTGCACAACTTAAAGTGAAGCCTATATGACTGCAATATATCCTTACCCATAGAAATCTGAAGAAGTATAATTGTACCCACATTAAATATTTTTGCCATGTCTTCTTCTGAAAAAAATGTCATGGGAATGAGGTCAGATGAGTTATTATTGATTGTCTTTATACTGCCATAAAACTCCTCTCCCTCATAGATAAACTTAAATACATCATTGCCATAAAACTCTAAATTTGAAAGCTCTGAAAAACTAGAAAAACGGTCAAAAGAATTAATGATACTCTCTTCAACAGCATCGGAGACGCCTACAATACCATAGGCGCAAACCGGTGAACTATATTCTCCACTTTCAATACTATCATACACGTCACGCTTACTCTTATCCATCAATACCTCACTTTACGATAACAGCTTTTCAAGTTTTGAAATACTAGGTGAATCTCCTTCTATAATAAGCTCTTCATCGACCACAAGACAAGGAGTTCTCATCACGCCATAACTTCCAATTACACTAGGATCTGAAACCTTAGTTATGTCGCCTTCTATCACTCCCGCCTTTTTTAACTCCTGTAAGTTGTTGTAGAGTTTTGTACACTTTTTGCACCCAACTCCAAGTACTTTATACTTTGCATTTTCATTATACGGCGTTTCTTCGCCTTTCGATTTTCCAAATAATAACATCGGTATCCCCTTTATATCAAATTAAGCATATTAAACAAATATCCAACTATAATTATAGCAATAGAAGTTATCACAACAAAACTAGCTATAAGTTTCGGCTTGATAACCTTTCTGAGAAGTATCATCTCTGGCAGAGAAAGTGCTGTCGTCGCCATCATAAAAGAGAGTGCCGTTCCCAAACCAACGCCTTTTAGCATGAGTGCTTCAGCTATTGGAATCGTACCTAGAGCATTAGAGTATAGAGGGACAGCTACTATGGTGGCAACAATGACAGCAAAGGGATTATCTGCGCCAATTTTTCCAGCTAAAAACTCTTCTGGGACATATCCATGAATTACTGCGCCAATGCCTATGCCAATCAGTAAAAATATCCAAATTCTACCCACTATATCTTTTAAATTCTGAACGGCAAATTCTAATCGATCTCTAGTAGTCATCTCCTTGATGTCTACCCTCTTCGAATTCATCTTGTAAACGTACTCTTCTACTTCGTTTTCCATCGAGAGTTTTGATATGATTATTCCGCCCACTACCCCGACAATAACGCCAGTAACCACATACAAAAATGCCACCTTAAATCCAAAAGCTGCAATGAGTATGGCAAATGCCGCTTCATTGACTATAGGCGATGTAATCAAGAAAGAAAACGTCACCCCTATAGGAATACCTGCTTCTACAAAGCCGATAAATAGCGGTACTGATGAGCATGAACAAAACGGTGTAACAATACCCAGTAGTGAAGCAAAAATATGAGCTTTTAACCCAGAAATCTTTTCTATAATCCTCTTTGTCTTTTCAGGTGAAAAATAACTTCTAATATAAGATATGATAAATATCATTATACTTAAGAGTATTAGTATTTTAATCACATCAAAGATAAAAAAGTGAACACTATTGCCAAGCGGCGTATCCATGCTGAGCCCAAATACGTCCACGACTAGATGTTCTGTGAGGTTATATAGCCAATCAAACACATTCATCTCCTTTTTCGCTTGTAAATCTTAGCGCTATCGTCGTCACGTCGCCTACTTTTCTTGGTCACGTATATCTATATACGCTCCGCGTCGTAAAAGTAGGCTCGTATCCTAGATTTCATCCAAGATTTACTTCGCGAAAACACTAACTCTTATACTATACTTTGCAACCTGCGTTAAGATTCCTACGTCGTAGCTATGCTACTTCTCTGAATGACAACGCAGGGTGTGTTAAAACTCCAATTCCCGCCACAAGATCCCTGCGCCGAGCGAAAACACTACTTTATTTTACTATACTATTTTCTTACCCACTCTACTTATTTTTTCCCGTATAGAATGGCTGAACTACCGAGCATCAGTTTTTTAGCCTGTCTTTTAGTCATAGGGTTTCCATCTACTGTACTGATGAGTTCGACGCTTTCGTAACCTATCTCCTTCAACTTCTCAACAAGATCATTGATGTTTCCATATTTTCCATTGGAAAACAAATCATGAATCGCAAATGTTCCGC
>PDWJ01005650.1_pt1 | contig 10151 bp, 4 predicted proteins | sample 1430881 | NCBI WGS metagenome assembly PDWJ01 (sample SAMN01162460, study PRJNA174530) | Oral metagenome, whole genome shotgun sequencing project. | biome: Marine environment; feature: Marine mammal; material: Swab sample of the gingival sulcus; isolation source: swab sample of gingival sulcus...
TTTTTCTTTAACAATTCTTTTTCTTTTTTCTCTACCTTTTTAGCTGTATCACGAACTTTCTTTTCGATACGCTTTTGGTAATCCTTCAAAGATTTGGCATATTTACTTTCAAGCGCTTTGGAAATCTGATCACGGGCTTTATCCATTGCATCTTCGAATTCATCTTCAATCCGACTACGAATTTCCTGCTCTTTTTCCTGCACTTTTTCACGCAGATCCTGCTCAGCCTCAACCAGCTTTTCACGAACCTGTGCAATTTGAACATCAATTTTTGCTTCGCTTAATTCACGGCTACGTTCTGTTAACGCCTCTAACGCACTTTCTAACGCTTCCTGGGCCTGTTCAACAGCAGTTTTTGCTGCAGTCGTTGCTTTGGAACGTAACTTTTCCTGAGCTTTATTTAATTTTTTACGCGCCTTGTTAACTTGTGCCTGTGCTTTTTCCAGTTGTGTTTCCAGCAACTCTACCAATTCCTTAGCTTTATCCGCCGCCGCACCATTAAGAAACTGATCTACGGCATCCTGAACCTTGTTCGACATAAAATTTCCCCATTAGAATTAAGTCCAAATAAAAATGCATCTGTGTGCATTGTTGTTATGTTACTTTGTTAAATTAGAATAGACATACCAATTTTATCTAATATGCTTGTTTAATATGCCAAAAACGCTGACAGCTGCCTATAAAAAATTAAACATAGAATAAAAAAAGGTGTTAATCATTCAAAGATCAACACCCTTCATTGCGTTATTGCTGTTTCCTGACTTAGCTATAAAACAGCTTTCATCAACGATAAAAAGTTTTACGCTCGACCAGCACGCTTACGCTCATGCTCTTTTAACAGCTTTTTACGAATACGAATAGATTCCGGCGTTACCTCTACCAGCTCATCATCTTCAATAAAATCCAGCGCCTGTTCCAGCGAGAATTTAATCGGCGGAGTGAGCATGATGTTGTCGTCGGTACCGGAAGCACGCACGTTAGTCAGCTGTTTGGCTTTGGTCGGGTTCACAACCAGATCGTTACCACGGCTGTGAATACCAATCACCTGCCCTTCGTAAACTTCAACATTGGGATCAAGGAACAAGCGCCCGCGATCCTGTAAATTAAAGAGCGCATAACCCAGCACCTTGCCGGTAATCATCGACACCAGCACGCCGTTTTGACGCTTCACGACTTCGCCTTCTTTCACTTCGCCGTAGTGAGAGAACGTCGAGTTAAGAATACCGGTACCAGATGTCATGGTTAAAAATTCAGAACGGAAACCAATCAGGCCACGGGAAGGCACCATAAATTCCATGCGGATACGGCCTTTTCCATCGGGCACCATATCGGTCATTTCGCCTTTACGCAGGCCGAGCTGTTCCATAATCGGGCCTTGATGCTCTTCTTCAATGTCGATCATCACATTTTCGTAAGGTTCCTGTTTCTGACCATCGACTTCTTTTACGATGACCTCAGGGCAACCCACAGCCAGTTCATAACCTTCACGGCGCATATTTTCAATCAGCACCGAAAGATGCAGCTCACCACGACCGGATACGCGAAATTTATCAGGACTATCGGTATCTTCTACGCGCAAAGCCACATTATGGAGCAGTTCTTTATCCAGTCGCTCGCGGATGTTTCTGGAAGTTACGTATTTACCTTCTTTACCGGCAAACGGTGAGGTATTAACATAGAACATCATGCTTACGGTGGGCTCATCCACTGTCAGTGCCGGTAGCGCTTCTGCACATTCAGGATCACATAAGGTATCGGAAATATTCAGCTCGTCGATACCGGTAATACAAACAATATCACCCGCCATGGCCTCTTCGACATCAACACGATCCAATCCGTGATAACCCATAATTTTCAGGATGCGACCATTACGTGCGTTCCCTTCGGTATCCAGCACTTTCACCGGCATATTGGTGCTGGCTTTACCGCGAGTAATACGGCCCACACCGATAACACCCAGGTAGCTGGAATAATCCAGTGAACTGATTTGCATCTGGAATGGCTTATCCAGCTCCACATGGGGCGGATGTACCTTATCGACAATGGCCTGGAATAACGGCGTCATATCATCTTCAAGATGATCCGGCTCCATTCCGGCCACACCATTTAATGCCGAGGCATAGATAATCGGGAAATCCAACTGCTCATCGCTGGCACCCAGGCGGTCGAACAAATCGAACACCTGATCTATTACCCAATCCGGACGTGAACCGGGGCGGTCGATTTTGTTAATCACCACAATCGGGTGCAAACCCTGATCAAAGGCTTTTTGGGTCACGAAGCGGGTTTGCGGCATGGGGCCATCAACGGCATCCACCAGCAACAACACACAGTCAACCATCGACAGCACCCGCTCCACTTCGCCACCAAAGTCGGCGTGGCCAGGGGTGTCTACGATATTAATGCGGTAGTCATTCCATTTAATGGCGGTGTTTTTGGAAAGAATGGTAATGCCACGCTCTTTTTCCAGGTCGTTGGAGTCCATAACCCGCTCGCCTTCGTCCTTACGGCCTAAGGTGCCTGATTGAGACAATAGTTTATCAACCAGGGTGGTTTTACCGTGGTCAACGTGAGCGATAATGGCGATATTTCGTAACTTACTGATATTATTTGACAATCTGGTCTACCTACTCAAAAAAATTCAATTTGGGATACACTGTTGGGCAACCGTCTTTTCTCCTAGGTTGACCAATCCTGCTGTTTACAGGTGAAAAATCGCAGCGATTCTACCTGAATTCGCGCCCTATGCCCCGTTAAATCTGGCTAATTCGCTGAAATCGATGCATTTCACACTTCCAGCTGAAGGAATTTTGAAAATCCGGAGTTTCCCCTGATAATAGAGACTTCAATAGCCGCATCCATTAAGGGGCACAAAAATGACAACATGGGTAAGCACGCTTCTTGTATTGGCATTCATCAGCAGCAGCGCAGTGGCTGCCACTGTTTATAAAAAAATCGACAAAGATGGAAATGTTGTTTTCTCTGACACCCCCATGGAGAATGCAGAAACACTGGATGTGGCACCGGTTTCCACTTTTAAAATGAATACTCTGCCGGCAACTACACCTGCAAAGAAAACTCCCGCTGCAAACGCCGCTTATGATTCACTGATGATTACCACACCGCAGGCTGATGCGACCTTTGTTAACAATATGGGTAAGGTTGAGGTTATTGTACAGATGAAGCCCAAACTACGAGCCGGGCACCAGTTGCAGCTGTTGTTAAACGGCGTTAAACAGGCAGGCCCCGGCAGCCGTTCAAGCTTTACTTTTTCAAATCTGGATCGTGGTTCTTACGCGGCAGTGGCCCAGATAGTTGATAACAAAGGCAACGTTATCATCGCCAGCCCTGCTGTCAATTTTCATATCAAACGGGCCTTTATTCGCGCACAACAATGAACCCGGAATACCCCACTGATATTTATAAAAAGGCAATGGAAAGCCTCACCACGGCGGTGCTGGTGCTGGATGAAAAACTGTGTATTCAATACCTTAACCCGGCGACAGAACAGCTGTTCGCCACCAGTTCCAGCCAGCTGATCAACACACCTGTTGAACAGCTGCTGCAAGCAAACGATCAGCCTTACACCGAGCTTAAAAACGCCCTGCAAGAACAACAGGGGTTTACCAAGCGGGAAGTACAGCTGGTGGTACCCAACAATGCTCAAGCAGTGACGGTGGATTATACGGTAACACCGCTGACGGAACGAAAACCCCGCTCGCTGCTGCTGGAAATACGCCCTCTTAACCGATTACTGCGTATCAGCCGCGAGGATGGACTTTTACATGCCCATCAGGCCACGCGTGCATTGGTGCGGGGGGTCGCTCATGAAGTCAAAAACCCCTTGGGCGGTATTCGTGGTGCGGCGCAATTACTGGCAAGGGAACTGACCAGCGACGATTTGAAAGATTACACCAATGTCATTATCGCTGAAGCTGATCGCCTGAGAACACTGGTTGATCGTATGTTGGGGCCAAGGGCCATTCCACAGTTTAAAGATATTAACATTCACCAGGTATTGGAGCGTGTTTACAACATTGTGGAAGTGGAAACCAAAGGCAGCGTTGCGTTAAAAAGGGATTACGACCCCAGCTTGCCACCCATTTACGCCGATACTGATCAGTTGATTCAGGCAGTGCTGAATATTACCCGCAATGCCCAACAGGCATTACAGGAGAATATCGACCAGCAGGCACCCACCATTACATTAAGAACCCGCCCATTGCGCCAGTTTACTATTGGCAACACGCGTCACCGGTTAACTTTACTGGTTGAAATAGAGGACAACGGGCCGGGCATTAAAAGCGAAAACCTGGAAACCATTTTCTTTCCTATGGTCAGCAACCGGGTAACTGGCACCGGATTGGGGCTTTCTATTGCGCAGTCTATCGTGAACCAGCATCACGGGTTGATTGAGTGTGAGAGTGAGCCGGGAAAAACCCTGTTCAGACTGTTACTACCCTACGAAACGGCAGAACTCAGAGTTGGAGATAACCATGCAAAGCCATGATACTGTTTGGATTATTGATGATGACCAATCCATTCGTTGGGTACTGGAAAAAGCACTGAATCAGGAAAACATTATCACCCGCTCTTTTGAAAATGGTGATCTGGTGATCAAGCAGTTACAAACGGCGCAACCGGGTGTTGTGATTACCGATATCTGTATGCCGGGCACTGACGGGTTCAGTGTGCTATCGCATATTCAGGAAGCGCATCCGAACCTTCCTGTTATTATAATGACAGCTCATTCTGATCTGGACAGCGCAGTGGCTTCATATCAAGGTGGAGCTTTTGAATACCTGCCTAAACCGTTCGATATCGACGAGGCCGTTGCGCTGGTTAAACGGGCCATTACTCACAGCCAGGAACAGCAACAGCAGGCTACGGCTACCGTGCAATCGGGCGTGACGGAAATCATTGGTGAAGCGCCCGCCATGCAGGAAGTGTTTCGAGCCATTGGCCGCTTATCCCATTCCAATATCACCGTGTTGATTAACGGTGCATCCGGCACCGGCAAGGAGCTGGTCGCCCACGCCTTGCATCGACACAGCCCCCGGAAAAATAATGCTTTTATTGCCTTAAACATGGCGGCCATTCCCAAAGACCTGATTGAATCAGAATTATTCGGCCATGAAAAAGGCGCTTTTACCGGGGCCAATTCGCAGCATCAGGGGCGCTTTGAACAAGCCAATGGCGGCACCTTGTTTTTAGATGAAATTGGCGATATGCCACTTGATACGCAAACCCGTTTATTACGTGTGTTGGCGGATGGCTCTTTTTATCGCGTAGGTGGTCATACTGCTGTTTCCGTGGATGTGCGCATTATTGCGGCCACCCACCAGAATCTGGAAAACCTGGTAAAACAAGGCAAATTCCGCGAAGATTTATTCCACCGCTTAAATGTGATTAGAATCCATGTGCCGACACTTGCCGAACGGCGGGAAGATATTCCCAAACTGGCGAGCCATTTTTTAAATATTGCCGCACGGGAACTGAATGTTGAGCCAAAAACACTGTTACCGGAAACCGCCGAATACATGGCGACTTTAGACTGGGCCGGCAATGTGCGCCAACTTGAAAACACCTGCCGCTGGCTAACGGTAATGGCATCGGGCAGGGAAATTCTGATTACTGATTTACCGCCGGAGCTTTTGGCAAACCACCAGGCAGGGAACACCGGTTCAGCAGGAAATACCGATAGCATCTGGCAAGATGCTTTGCGCCTTTGGGCAGAACAGGAGCTGGCAAAGGGCCAACGGGATTTGTTAGCGGTTGCCGTACCCGCCTTTGAAAGAGTCATGATTGAAGCTGCCTTGAAACATACCGCTGGCCGCCGTCAGGATGCTGCCGCCTTGCTGGGCTGGGGCAGAAACACCCTGACCCGCAAAATCAAGGAGCTGCAAATGGACGCCAGCGGGCACTCGACTTCATCAGAGTTACCGGATTAATCGTAAGTTACTTCCTGCCAGTAAATAATACGATCATGCCCCCGGAACTGACCGAATACCGCTTCGCCACTGGGGTTTTCCGGGGTGCCATTGCCATCCCAGTCGAATTGCAGCCACGATGGCACTGCATGGGTGGTAATAACTGAACCGGTATTGCCCAATCCAGGGGCAGACAACTCAATGGCACGGTCTGTTACATATTCACCGGCACTGAAAGTATCTCCAGCACCGGCAATACCGCTAATCCGAGACACGGTTTCCCCTGCACTTAAACTTCCCTGATACCCACTTAGAGAAAACGGCGCTGGTGTTGCTGACGAGTAAGCACTGCAATTATCCAAAGTATTGGTGGTGTAAGCAGATCCTGTCCAGTGCTCAATGGTCATTGGGATTTTTAACGGGCTGGTTTCCGGGCCGAAGGCGTTTTCGATTTTTGCTCGACCATAGCGTATTTCATTGCCGGTGATACCGGTAAATGAATAACTCTGGCAACCCGATGCCGCATTCGCCTTTACACAAACACCATCAGCATCACGCAAATCATCGACCGTTAACAACAAATCAATATCGGTAGCAAATGGCGCATCCATCGCCGCTGGTATCGTATTCACTTTATTGTGAGTCAGCACATCGCCTGTAATGGTAGCCAGGAACTTACCGTCATAATCAGTATGATAGCTGAACAAAGGCGCAATGCCCTTGATCACTCCCAGGGTGGAATCAACAGCAGCCTGATTCGTATAAGTTCGATTGGCAAAACTGTTACTGCCATAGCGCCACAGGCTGCCATCATAATTTGCGGTAACCTGGTTTTTGGCATTATATGCCACTAACGTAATTTGCGGATCAACGGCATACTCAAAAGCCTGGCCCTGATAAGTCATATTACAAGCCCATGATCCATCACCGTTAGCAAACACCGGCGTATTTCCCGCAATACGAAAGTGATCGGGAATAAAACGCCCCATACTAATAGAAGCCGCAGGGATATTGGTAACGCCAAAATAATTGGCATCACGAATATGCAGTTGCGCTTGCCCTACTTCTGAATAATCCGCCTGATAGGAATAACCACTGTTGTGAAAATCTCCCGGCAGTAATCCCATAGGGGAATAGCTAACGGAGCTGCTTGAACCAACGGTGACACCATTTTTTACCGTTAACAGCCCTTCGTTTACCCCGGAACCCGTTGGACTTGTTCGGACCAGCGCAGCCTGGAATGTATTGGCAGTATTCGGTCGATAGTCTACCGGGTCAGCACCACTGGCACATTGCGCCTGAATACCCAACTCAAAAGGGGCACCTGCAACGTGGGTGGGTGATCCGCTTGTCTCAGCCAGCTTAAAACTGGCCGGATAAAACACCAAAGGCCCGCTGCTTGCGCTCATAGCCCTATAAAGGCTACCGTCATAAGGTGCTCTACGATAGGTAAAGTATAATGCCTTCACCTTACCCACATCCTGATAACTAAAAGGAAAAGTGGCCCTGCCATTAATAAATTTGAGTACGGAGCTTTCGCTATTGCTAGTATTCGCTGAAATACCGGTACCGTTTACTATCATGCTTCGGTTTGTATCATCAAAATCAGCATCGGCATCGGTATCTACATAAAACCATACATCAATATCTTTATTGCCAGTAAAGCCCGAAATCACCTCGCACTCCTGACCGCTGGCATTATTGGTTTGGCCGAATGCCGTTAGCGTTATATTGCCGCTTTCATTGCAAGCCAGGCGAGTGTCGGCAGGATCCATCGACAGCAAAAACCCGCTCGCACGAAAATCGGTTCCTGAAGATGCCGTTGATGAAACCGATGCCAACGTATCGGAAACCGTGGTTTGTACATTGGGGTTTTCGTTGTTGTAATACAAATAAAACGTTTTTGATCCGGCATCGGATGCATTAAAGGTATATTGAGTCAGGGCACCACCGCCGGTGGCCTGGCCATAAAAAGTGCTGGTGGCTGGCCCCGATAAGGATACGGTCCCCAGGTAATCGGTTTTAGTGGTAATGCCATCATCGCATTGAGCGGTAACGCTTACAGCAGCCCTTGTAGAGGGGCAGGATAAACCATATTCCGGCTGTGTCACCACAAAGCCACCCAATGTACAGCTGGGGCAATCATGGCTTTCAGACATTGCATCAGCAACTTCATCTTCGGTTAATACCCTGTCGTATAAGCGTATTTCATCTAAACGCCCGTTAGCCGAACGGCCTGTGGTGGCGTAGGTTGAAGAATTGTCACCAAAATAAATGTTACCCAGATCACCTAATACGGGCGTTGAATTGATTGACCTTGATGCTACTTGTGAACCATTTACAAAAATTGCGATGGTTTGGTTAGGAAAGTCCCAACTAATAGCTAAGTGCACCCATTGGCCAGCCCCAAAACGATATACTGGCGTACTTAAATGAAAATCACGATCACGATTGTCTTCCAGGCCAAACCGTAAGCGGCCACCGCGTGATTTAACAAGATAAAAGTATTTATCCTGACCAGTACCAAGCACATCAGTAGTAGCATCAATAATGGTTGCGGTACCGCTGCGGTGCCAGGCCTGTTCTGCTCTGTACCACAACATAATGGTGCCATCGCTGCCGAGCTTATCATTAATATCCATACCGGAATCAATGGCATCAATAATTGCTTTATCTGAATTAGCAGGTATGCTGACACCCTTGCATACCTGTCCAGCAGGATGGGTAACTGCGCCACCAACACTCATACCAGTATTACCATTGCCAGTATCATCTTCAATCACTACCGGCCCGGAAGCCCAGGACGCTTGTTCAAAAGTATAGTGAGCCACCATTGTTGCAGGGGTGTTTTCCACAGCACATGAGCTTAAATTTGCCGCTGGCACATATTCCCACGCACCACCATCTCGCCGCCACTGCAAACGGGAGGTAGCTTCGCCATAGTGTTCAAAAAATTCAACCTTAATGGGATACCCAACACCGCTTGTTAACGATTGCTGACTGGACGGAGAAGAAAAACGGCCAGCATGTTCACTCCAATCAGATACAATGTTGGTGCCCTCTAAAGCCATTCTCATGCCATCATCAGAATACAGTCGAAACTGATATTGCCCTGTCACTGAAGGCTTTATATAACCGTTCCATCGAACAGTAAAACGGTCATTATTGTCACTCCTGTTTGGGAGAATAGACGGCCTTCCTCTGTCCCATAAGAAATTGATCTGGGCATCTTTTCTTATATATTCAGCGCCAGTAAATAACCCACCAGGTTGAGATACTTTGTTGCCCGATCTATCCCTTTGATCATAGTAGTGACCCGTTAACCCGGAAAAATCCACGGCATGATCAACACCATTCACTGTTAACGTGTGTGGTTGACCAGGCACAATACCGGATACCGACAATACAACTGTGTTACTGTTTTGCCGAGTTACAGAATTGACGCTGCCGGTATTTAAACTGTAATAACGGGTATTTAATGCGCGAGCATCAATAACATTGTCAAACTCAACCACCAATAAATTGTCTACACCACAGGCACCATGAACACGACTGACGAAATAACCCTCTGTGTAATCAATAACGAGTAACGGTGCATTTCTACGTTCACCTTCATACGTTTCTGCCACTCTTCGGCAAGAACGTCTAGTGCAATTTCTTCCCGGCTCAATCATAAAAGCCATACTATTGTTGGCAGACCAACCGGGACGATTTACTATTTCCTGAACAATACTCGTAATATCAGGCGTTTGATAATCTCTATTGGCTCGCCAACGGCTTGGCGTCCATGAAACGTTTGCACTGGTTTTAGTGCGGCTGCTGACATCAAAATTACTGGCGCCAAATACACTGGCATTATCGATATCCTGACCATAAACCACCAGGTTCGTGGCACCACTATGTGATTCATCAGCATGAAATTGAATATAAGCCGAATTGACAGTTGCTCCCTTTGGAATATCAACACTTTGGAACCTAAGCCCGGTAATCTGCAAACGCCGAAAGCCCCAAGGATCGTAAGCCATTTCCAAATCAGAACTGCTGCGATACATATTCCCATCGCTGATACGTTGTTCAACGTCATCGTTATTGTTTGAAATCCGCACCTGTACGGTGGCAGACCATACTGGTTGCACAAATAAAGTAAATACCAAACAACAAATGATTGCCCATTGTTTTTTTGAGTCAGAAAGAATGACATGTAATTTCATTGGCTCACTC
>PDWJ01005971.1_pt1 | contig 10151 bp, 7 predicted proteins | sample 1430881 | NCBI WGS metagenome assembly PDWJ01 (sample SAMN01162460, study PRJNA174530) | Oral metagenome, whole genome shotgun sequencing project. | biome: Marine environment; feature: Marine mammal; material: Swab sample of the gingival sulcus; isolation source: swab sample of gingival sulcus...
CTTGAGCGTTCGTCCGATGGCCTTGAAAGCAGGCAGCATGTCTCCCCGTAAACCCAAATCTCACAAGGCCGACGGCACCCCAAAACGTCGCTGGACCGCTGCCGAACGCGCGGCGCGGGGGCATTCACCCCGGCGGCGCGGCGGCGGCAGTAGGTCGAAGCCCGATACCCGCCGCGAACCCGGCAAGGCCGAGCAGCGGCGGCGTAGCGAGGCAGCCGACGACAGGTTCGCGCGCCCCAAGCGCCGACCCCAGCAGCGCCGCGACCGTGACGCTGCTCAAGGTCAGCAGCGCCAGGGTGCGCCGCAGTGGGGCCGCGGCGACCGGGACGAGCGGCGCCCAGGCAACCAGCGTCGCGGTAATCGGTTTGAATCCGAGCAACGCGAGGGACGCACCCGCCGCAAGGATTGGCGCGACGACTCCCGGTCCTCGCATCGCGATTCGCAGCAGCGGCCTGATCGCCGGGCCGGCCGCGGCAAGAAGGCCGCATGGCGCGGTCGCGACGAGGGTCGAAAATCGGGCTGGAGCCACAAGCCGCGCCGCGACGACCACCGCGCCGCACGAAAGCAAGCCAGGCCGGGCAGCGAGGCGCAGCCGGTGGCCGACACGATGCAGTGGCAGGCGCCCGATACGGCCCAGGCTGAAACGACCGGGCAGCACACGGGCTTCAGCGAGCTCGGAGTCGATGCTCGGCTGGTGGCTGTGCTGGCAAGCCGCGGCATCACCGAGCCGTTCCCCATCCAGCGCGCCACGATGGCCGACGTACTGGCCGGGCGCGACGTGCTGGGGCGCGGCCGCACCGGCTCCGGCAAGACATTAGGTTTCGGCCTGCCTATGCTGCAGCGCCTGGCCCACCATAAGCGCCAGCAGGTACCAGCTGGTCTGATCCTTAGCCCCACCCGGGAGCTCGCGATGCAGATCGCAGATGAACTGGCCGGGCTCGCCCAAGCAGTTGAACTGAGCTTGACCCTGGTGGCTGGCGGCATGGCCTATGGCCCACAGCTCAAGGCTTTCGAGCGTGGGGTGGACGTGGTGGTCGCGACGCCGGGGCGGCTGATCGACCTGCTAGAGCAGGGCGTCGTCGACCTCAGCCAGATCAAGATGACGGTGCTGGACGAAGCCGACCTGATGTGCGACATGGGCTTCTACCCAGACGTCACCCGGATTGTCGACGCCACGCCCAACGGGCAGCGGCTGCTGTTCTCCGCGACGCTCGACGATGCGGTGGACCGCCTAGTGCGCGAGTATCTGCATAAGCCCGTCACCCACGAGGCGGACGTGCGGGCAGGCAGCGCCATGACCCACCACCTGTTGCATATCGCTGGCCACCACAAGAACGAGGTGACCGCCCAACTGGCCACCAGGGCGGGCCAAACGCTCGTCTTCACCCGCACCCAACGCGGCGCCGAACGGGTTGCGGAGCAGCTGCGCGAGGCCGGAGTGCTGGCGGGCGCGCTGCACGGCGGACTCACCCAAGGGGCGCGGGCTCGCGTGATGCGAGCATTTCGCGAGACCAAACTGCCGGTACTGGTAGCCACCGATGTCGCGGCCCGCGGCATCCACGTCGACGACGTCGCGCTGGTGCTCCAGGTCGACCCGCCGATGGGGGCAAAGGATTACGTGCACCGGGCCGGGCGAACCGCCCGAGCGGGCGCGCACGGCACCGTCATCAGCCTGGTGTTGCCGCACCAGCGCAAGCTGATGCGCCGCCTCACTGGCCAGGCGAAGGTTAACGCGGAGCAGCTTGAGGTCACCCCGGGCTGCGACGAGCTCGTCGAGATCATCGGCGGCCCCATCGAACACCGGGAAGCGGTGGCTGAGTCGGTTTATCAGGAATTGGTTGCGCCGCCCAAGCCGCATGGCCGCGGCAGGCGGCGCGGTGCGCCTCGCCGCTCCCGGCGCTAAACTTTTTGCCCTTATGAGCAGTTCCCTAAGCCTACGAGTCGCGCTCCCAGCCGACGCTTCGGCGATGCACGAAGTGATCCAGCGGGCCTTCTCGGCTCGGCCTGCGGTCGACCCGCCAGCATCGGCCCTTGGCGAAACCGCAGCCGATGTGGCCGCCACCTTGCGCGAGGGCACCGGGGTCTGCGCCGAGGTAGCAGGTCAGCTCGTCGGCTGCCTGCTAATCAGCTACGCCGGTCCGGTCGCAACGCTGCAACGCATCAGCGTCTTGCCCGAGCACGCCGGGCAGGGAATCGCGGGCTACCTGGTAACCGCTGCCTGCCAACTGGCCGCCGAGCAGGGCGCGACCACGGTGGAATTGTTGACCCGCTCGGAGTTCCCGGAGCTGACGCAGCGCTGGACTCGCAAAGGCTTCGAGGTAGTCCGGCAGGTGCCCGAGGGAGCAGTGTTGGCTCGGCCATTGCCGGTGCTGGTACGAGTGGCAACCGGGCCGGACATGCAGCGGCTTGGCGCTCGGTTGGCGCAACTGCTGCGCGCCGGGGATGTCGTCATCCTCTCCGGTGAGCTAGGCGCGGGCAAAACGACACTCACCCAAGGCATCGGCCAAGGACTCGGCGTCGACGGGGCGATCATTTCGCCGACGTTCGTGATCTCCCGCGTGCACCCGAACCCGAGCGGGCGGCCAGATCTGGTGCACGTCGACGCCTATCGGCTCGGCAGCGCCGGGGAGCTGGCCGACATCGACCTGGACGCGTCGCTAGATTCGGCGGTGACGATCATCGAATGGGGGGAAGGCAAGGCCGAATGGCTGTCGCCGGACCGGCTGGACGTGCTGATCGAACGCTCGGCAGACCCTAGCGACGACACCCGCTACGTCTATCTTGCTGGCACCGAGAAGCGCTGGCGCAACGCCGGATTGGAGCAACTGGCATGACCTGGAGCCTTGGCATCGACACTTCCTACTTTGTCGCCACCGGGCTGGCTCGCGACGGTGAGGCCGTCGACGAGTTGGTGGTGCCCGACACCAGGGCGCACGGCGAAGCACTCATGCCTGCCGTGATGCGGCTGTGCGAACGCAACCACATCAGCGTCTCCCAACTAGACGAGATCGTCGTCGGCATGGGGCCGGGGCCGTTCACCGGGCTACGGGTGGGCATCGTGGCGGCCGAGGTGCTGGCGGCTGCGGGCGAACTGTCGCTACACCGGGTGTGCTCGCTGGATGTCGTCGCGCGGCAATGGCAGGACGCGCCCGCAGAGTTCCTGGTCTGCTCCGATGCGCGCCGCCGCGAGGTCTACTGGGCGCGCTACCAAGGTGGTAGCAGAATTGGGCAGCCGCAGGTGAGCCCTGCGGCGCAGCTGCCCGAGCTGCCCATCGCCGGGTTGTTGCCCGATCACGTGCAAGACCGCAGCGTCGCGCCAGGGGCGCCGACGCAGCTTTCGGCCGCGACCCTGGCGGCCAGATGGCGCGAGCTGCCCGAGGCCGACGCCGAGCCGTTCTACCTGCGCCCGGCAGACGCCACCGTCGGAGGGCCACCGAAGTCGGCGCTGCCGAAGCCGAGGCTGCGGCGATGACGATCCGTGCGGCAAGCGAAGCCGACCTGGGAGCGATCACGGCGCTGGAGGAGTGCTTTCCTGCCACGCAACGCTGGTCGCAGACCCTGTGGCGAGACGAGGTAGCGGCCGACGACCACCTGGTCTTGGTGGCGGCCGACCAGGCAACCACCGTCGCGGCGGCTAGCTTCGCGCGGGCAGGTGACGTCGTGGATCTGAACCGGGTCGTGGTGGCGGCGAGCCACCGGCGGCGCGGCCTAGCCAAGCAGCTGCTGGCACATGGCTTTGCCTGGGCGCGCAGCGGTGGCGCGGAGCGGGTCATGCTGGAGGTACGCCACGACAATCAGGCAGCGCTCGCGTTGTATCACCACCTTGGCTTTCAACAACTGGCGGAGCGGCGTGACTACTACGGCCGGGGGATCGACGCAGTGGTGCTCGCTAGCGAAATCGGGGATGCCAACCCCGGCGATGAGGGGAGCGACGATGACTGAACCGTTGGTGCTTGGCATCGAATCAAGCTGCGATGAGACCGGAGTGGGTATCGTTCGCGGCCACGAGTTGTTGGCCAACGAGGTCGCCAGCTCAGTGGAACTGCATGCGCGTTTCGGGGGAGTGGTTCCCGAGATCGCCAGCCGCGCCCACCTTTCGGCGTTGGTGCCGACGCTGCGGCGCGCCTGCGAAACGGCCGAGGCGGAGCTGGCCGACATCGACGCAGTCGCCGTCACCGCCGGACCTGGCTTGGTGGGGGCGCTACTGGTGGGCGTGTCCGCCGCCAAAGCCCTCGCGAGCTACCTAGGCAAGCCGCTATATGGCATCAACCACCTCGTCGGCCATGTCGCGGTCGATCTGCTGGAGCACGGGCCGCTGCCCACGCCTGCGGTTGCGCTGCTGGTTTCCGGCGGACACACCAGCCTGCTGCACGTGCGCGACATCGTCACCGACATCGAAGAGCTGGGGGCCACCATCGACGACGCGGCAGGTGAGGCCTACGACAAGGTGGCCCGGCTGCTCGGCCTGGCCTACCCGGGCGGGCCGGTGATCGACCGGCTGGCCGCCGAGGGTGATCCGAACGCCATCAAATTCCCCCGCGGGCTGACGGCCCGGCACGACCTGGCACGGCACCGCTTCGACTTCTCTTTTTCTGGGCTCAAGACCGCCGTCGCCCGCTGGGTCGAGCAGGCCCGGCTAGACGGCCGGGAGGTGCCAGTGGCCGATGTGGCGGCGAGCTTCCAGGAAGCCGTCGCAGATGTGCTGACCGCCAAAGCTATCGACGCGGCCCAACACGTCGGGGCCGAGACCATCCTGCTGGGCGGCGGGGTAGCGGCCAATTCCAGGTTGCGCACCCTGCTGGCCCAGCGAGCCGACGAGGCCGGGCTGGCGGTGCGGCGGCCCCGGCCAGCCCTTTGCACTGACAATGGCGCGATGATTGCGGCAGTTGGCTCGGCGGTGATTGCGGCCGGGCTAGCGCCCTCTGGTCTCGATCTGACAGTTGACCCAGGAATGCCGCCGGCAAGGATTGTTGTGTAGCAAATAGATAACTGCGTAACCTATTGGGCCACGATCGCATAACTTTGGCCACGATTGCATAACGATCTGTCGCAAACTGTCTCAAAAAATGCCAAAGCCATCGCTGGCTAAGCATTAACCCCGGTATCATTCCGCGAATAGAGCCCATTCCAGGGCGACGTCGTATTCGACAAAGGAGAAAATATGAAGTTGAAGGGAACAACTGCGTCCCTCGCGCTTCTGCTGAGCGGCGCACTGCTGCTGGGTGCATGCACCAGCGACGCAGGCGTAGAGACTGCGGAGGACTCAAAGTCCCCCGCAGAGCAACAGCAAGAAAGCACCGCTGAAAATACCGAAGCCACTGCTGAAGAGGGTGGCGTTGAAGTAAGCGGCGATATTGCTGCCTGTGCCCAGAAGGTGGATGTCACTGCCCCCAAGGACGGCCAGGTCGTGTTCACCGCCGGCCCCGGATCGTGGGACGGCTACAACAACCTGACCAGCCGCACCTACTCGACCTACAACTCCGTGATCGTCGACCAGATGATCGGCGGCTTCATCTACTACGGCGTTGACGGCACCATCTGCCGCAACGAAGAGTTCGGCACCTTCGAGGTCCTCAGCGAAAACCCGCTGAAGGTTCAGTACACCATCAGCGACAAGGCAGTTTGGTCTGACGGCACCCCCGTCACCATCAATGACTTCCTGCTCGATTACGCCTCGCAGAACCCCGAGTGGCTGGTGCCTGGCTACATCAGTGGCTCCGATCCGGATGCCAAGCCGCTGTTCGACAGCGTGAGCACCTCCCTGCCTGAGCAGGTTCCCAACGGCCCGCAGGGCGAAGTTGGTTCCAAGACCTTCACCCTGGAATACGCCAACACCTACCCCGACTACCAGCTCCTCGTCGGTGGCGCTTTCCCGGCGCACGTCGTGGCAAAGCAGTCGGGCCTTGAGCCTGAGGCACTGGCGCAGGCCATTCTGGATCAGAAGGCTGACGTCGTCACCAAGGCTGCCGAGTTCTGGAACAATGGCTGGATCTTCAACCCGGGCGAACTGCCGGACGCTTCCGTGATTCCGTCGAGCTCGCACTACAAGATCAAGCAGGGCGGCTGGGACGACACTTCCCTGACGCTGGAAGCTAACGACAAGTACTGGGGCACTCCTGCTGCCACCAAGAACCTCGTGTTCCGCTTCATTGATGACGCTGCCATGGCGCAGGCACTGCAGAACGGTGACGTGAACGCGATCACCCCGCAGGCCACCGTCGACACCCTCGGCCAGCTTGAGGCGATCGGCCCGGCCGTGAAGGTTGAAACCTACTCGACCTTCACCTGGGAGCACTTCGACTTCAACTTCGCCGAAGGCTCGGTCTTCGCCGACAGCAAGGGCGGGTTGACGCTGCGCGAGGCGTTCGCGCTTTGTGCACCGCGTCAGGCCATCGTTGACACGCTGATCAAGCCGGTCGCGGCTGACTCCGTGATGATGAACGGCCGCGAGGTCTTCCCGTTCCAGGGCGAGCGCTACGAGACCGTCGTTTCCGCTGCCTACGACGGCCGCTACGACCAGGTCGACATCGAAGCCGCCAAGGCCAAGATCGCCGAGTCCGGTCTGAGCACCCCGATCGATGTTCGCGTCGGCTACCGCTCCGGTAACCAGCGCCGCACCGAGACCGTTGCCCTGCTGAAGGCTTCCTGTGACCAGGCTGGCTTCAACATCATTGACAGCAATGCCGAGGACTTCTTCCAAAACGCGTTGGTCAAGGGTGACTACGACATCGCGCTGTTCGCGTGGGCTGGCTCCGGCCAGATCGCGTCCGGCCAGAACATCTACTCCACTGATCGTCCGCAGAACTTCGGCAAGTTCAGCAACGCCAAGGTCGACGAGGCCTGGGAGAAGCTGGCCGCGACCCTGGACAAGGACGAGCAGCTTGAGCAGATCAAGGTGATCGAGAAGGAACTGTGGGACAACCTGTTCGGCCTCCCGCTGTTCCCGTACCCGGGCGTTTCCGCTTACTCCGCTGACCTGCAGAACGTGCGTCCCACCGCGGCGCAGTCGCAGCTCAGCTGGAACGCCTACCAGTGGGTTGCCCAGTAAGGGGCTAACTGCTGCCTAGCAGCATCCCTTTGGGGCGAGTGGTGTCTCACCACTCGCCCCAAAGTACGTTCGGTGCTTTCGTATCTGGCAGAATCAGCAAATCAGACTTCGTAACAAGCAGAGTTACAAGCAATCAATAGGGAGCTATCAGTGCTCAAGTTTGTAGGAAAGCGGCTCGGCATATCGCTGTTGGTCCTGTTTTTAGGGTCGTTACTGCTGTATGTGCTCACCATCAATTCTGGTGACCCGTTGCAGGACTTGCGCGAGTCGAATGATCCAAACCGCGAGAATCTAATCAAGCAGCGCACGCTGGTCATGGGTCTCGACATGCCCTGGTACGTGCGCTACTTCGTGTGGCTGCGTGGCGCGGCTGGCTGCATCATCGGCCAGTGCAACCTCGGCGTCAACCGAGCAGGCCAGGACGTCACCGAGCTAGTGAAAGCTGCCGCGGCCTCGACGCTGCAGCTGGTCATCGGCGCGACCCTGATCGCTATCGTCGTCGGCATCACCCTTGGTATCGTCACCGCGATCCGGCAGTACTCCGGTTTCGACTATGGCGTGACGATGATGGTGTTCGTCTTCTTCTCGCTGCCGGTGTTCTGGGTGGCCGTGCTGCTGAAGGAATACGCCGCCATCCAGTTCAACGATTGGATCGCGACAGCGAAATTTGAGCCAACCACAATAATCATCTCCTCACTGATACTCGCCTTCATTTTGGGAGCCGTGGTCGGCGGCAGTTGGACGAGACGCCTGATTACTTTCGCCGTTGCGGCAGTCTCCTTTACTGGGATCTTTTTCTACTTCAATGCGGTTACCTGGTTTAGGCGCCCAGCGCTGGGAATCCCGGTCTACATCCTGCTGGTGATCGGCGCCGCAGCCTTGGTTATTGTGCTGACTAGCGGCTTCCAGAACCCCAAGGTGCGCAACGCGGTCGGCGCCACGGCGCTGGTCGCGATAATCGGCTACATGTTCACGCGCGGCTTGCTGATGAGCTCGCCTACGTTCGGGTTGCTGGCCTTGTTCGCCGCGATTGCCATTGCCGCTGCCGTGCTTTCCGGTCTGATCTTCGGTGGCTTCTCGAAGCGGCAAGCCATCTTTAGCAGCATCGTGACCTCGATTATGGCCTCGGTAGCCGCGCTGATCGACCTGCTACTCAGCAACTGGTCGGCCTACCTGCAGCTGCTGTCTCGGCCGATCTCCACGATTGGTGCTAGCACGCCAAACTTGGAGGCTGGTTTCTGGGTGACTCACATTGACACCCTCACCCACCTGGTGTTGCCCACCACGGCCCTGGTGCTGATCTCGATTGCCGGTTACACCCGCTACACCCGGTCCTCGATGCTGGAGGTGCTGAACCAGGACTACATTCGCACCGCCCGCTCGAAGGGCTTGAGTGAGCGCGCCGTAATCATGCGTCACGCCGTGCGTAACTCGCTGATTCCGCTGGCGACGATTGTCGCCTTCGACTTCGCCGGGTTGATCGGTGGCGCGGTCATCACCGAGACCGTCTTCGGTTGGAAGGGCATGGGAGCCTTGTTTAAAGAAGGTCTGGTAAACGTCGATCCGGCGCCGGTCATGGGCTTCTTCCTCGTGACGGGTACGGCGGCTGTAACCATGAACATGTTGGCTGACATTGCCTACGCATTCCTCGATCCTCGGATCACACGGTAGGGAAAGGATTACCAATGACTTCCAAATCTCCCAACGAAACCGTGCCGCCGCGCGACGAAGCAGCCGACAACGAGGCCATCGTCGAAGAATCACTTAGTGTCGAGGACGACGATCTCGACAACATGCAGACCAAGAGCTATTCGGTCGGTGCGCTCGCGCGGCGGCGGTTCCTGCGGCACCGGGCCGCGATGGTCGCGCTGACGTTGTTGATCGTCATCATCATCGTCTCCTTCACCTACAACGGGCTCGGGCCAATCCCCGGGTGGTGGTCGAAGAACTACCTGGACGTGTATCCGGTGATCGACGGCGGCCGCCCCACCCTGCAGCTTTGGCCCTTCTCGATCGGCGAGCATCCCTTCGGTCAAGACACCATCGGCAAGGATTACCTGGCGCTGGTGCTGCGTGGCGCGCAACACTCGCTGTCCATCGCCTTCCTGGTGGGCGCGATCGCTACCCTGATCGGCACGACCATCGGTGCCGCCGCCGGTTACTTCCGCGGTTGGATCGAGGGCCTGCTGATGCGCATCACCGACCTGTTCATCATCATCCCGCTGCTGGTGCTGGCCGCAGTGCTCGGCCAGATGGTCTCTGGCGGTGGCGTGTTCATGCTGGCGCTGGTGCTGGGCTTCGTGTCCTGGACCGGCCTGGCCCGGCTGGTGCGCGGCGAGGTGCTGAGCCTTCGCGAACGCGAGTTCGTGATGGCGGCCCGGGCGATCGGTACCCCGTCGGCTCGGATCATCTTCCGCCATATCCTGCCCAACTCGATGGGCGTAATTGTCGTGAACGCGACGCTGCTGATCTCGGCGGCCATCCTGGTGGAGACCGCGCTGTCCTACCTGGGCTTCGGTGTGAAGGCGCCGGATACCTCGCTGGGTCTGCTGATCTCGCAGTACCAGAATGCGTTGACTACCCGGCCGTGGCTGTTCTGGTGGCCAGGCATGTTCATCTTGACCATCGCACTTTGCGTCAACTTCATTGGTGACGGCCTGCGCGATGCGACACGACAAACATCGACGAAACCAACGTCGACCAACCCGTACTCAGTTTTGAGGATCTGCGGGTCACCTTCCGCACCGAGTTCGGCAACGTATATGCCGTTAAAGGCCTGTCGATGGTGGTGCGCCCCGGCGAGGTCGTTGCCCTGGTAGGCGAGTCCGGTTCCGGTAAGTCCGTGACTGCGACCACCGCGCTCGGCTTGCTGCCCAAGACGGCGAACATCGAGGGCAACACGATCGTCGACTCCAAGGTCATCAACGAGCAGTCGCGCGGCGGCCTGCGGGCCATCCGCGGCAAAGAGGTCGCGATGGTGTTCCAGGAGCCCATGACGGCCCTGAACCCGGTGCTGCGGATCGGCGAGCAGCTGACCGAGGCCATGGAAGTCCATGGCGTCGCCTTCGGCCGCACCGCCTGGGACAAAGCCGTCGGCCTGCTA
>PDWJ01021765.1_pt1 | contig 10151 bp, 6 predicted proteins | sample 1430881 | NCBI WGS metagenome assembly PDWJ01 (sample SAMN01162460, study PRJNA174530) | Oral metagenome, whole genome shotgun sequencing project. | biome: Marine environment; feature: Marine mammal; material: Swab sample of the gingival sulcus; isolation source: swab sample of gingival sulcus...
CACGTGGCAGTCGGAGCGGACACGGGGTCCGCGTTGGCCGGCTTCACCGAGTGCGGGCATAACACACGCCTTTCAGGATGATGCGGGGTGGGGGCCCGGTGCCATGGTGGCCCTCGGGCCGCAGGGTTCCGCCGACAACAATGGCCTTTCCCCACAGAGGGAGCAAGCACTGTCTTGACCGGAAACGGAGTCCCCCTCCAAACACCGCCACCAGACCGGACTCCAGGTGCCGATCCCCTTGAAAACGCGCAAATTCAGCTTCCGGGCCGCCATCGGGCCCTATTGTGGATAACACCCGGTCACTTTTACCGGTATGTTTTTTTATACTTTTGTCACAAACCCCTATATATCATAAATAGCAACGACTTAACGAAATCGCCCCTGTCAAGTCACCCCTGGGAAAAAGCTGGATTACTTGTGGATAACTTGTGGGTAACCTGAACAAGGCCCCAAAAACAAGCCGCGGGCCCAGGGATTTCGCCCCCGCTTTGCCCGCGGCCTTTTCCATGTTCAGTTTTTGAACAAAGCGCTCGCTACATCTGCGCCAGATCCTCCAGGGTGGCAGCGAAGAGCTTCCAGATCTTCTGCACCGAACTGATCTGCACCTTCTCGTCCGGGGAGTGGGCTCCACGGATGTTGGGCCCGAAGCTGACAATATCCAGATCCGGATACTTCTCCGTCAGCAGGCCGCATTCCAGACCCGCGTGGATGGCCAGCAGTTCGGGCTCCGCCCCGAAGGCCTTGGCGTATTCCTTGCGCGAAACGGCCAGGACCGCGCTCTTCATGTTGGGCTTCCAGCCGGGGTAGCCCTCGGGCTGCTCGACGACGGCGCCGGCCATCTCGCTGGCTCATGGCCGTCACGCCGTTGGGGATGGCCGCCAGCAGGTTCAGGGTGGCCTTGCTGGTGCCCAGGCTGAAGCAGCGGGGGGCCTGCACGGCGCTGATCTTCCAGGTCAGGCGGTTGTCGTGCTCGGGCAGTTCGCCCGTCTTGATACGCTCCAGGGCATGCTCGACGATCTGCTTGAAGCGGCGGCCATCGGCCTTGGGGATGACGACACGGGCCTCGGCCTCACGCGGGATGGCGTTGCGCATGCTGCCGCCGTTGATCTCCACCAGGCGCACTTCCAGCTCCCCGGCGGCGGCCTGCAGGGCGCGCGTCAGGATCTTGATGGCGTTGCCGCGATTCTCGTGGATGTTCAGGCCGGAGTGGCCGCCGCGCAGGCCGCCCAGGGTGATCTTGCGACCGCCGCTCTCCTTGGGGGCGCGGGTCATCCTGTTCTTCAGGTTGAAGACGGTGTCCCGACCGCCGGCGCAACCGATGAAGATGGCCGTGTCCTCTTCGCTGTCCAGATTGATCATGGTGCGCGCCGAGAAGAAGCCGGCCTCCACATCAGCTTGATGGGATCGTTCTCGAAGTCGTGCTTGGTGGCGGTGTTCTTCTCGCACACCATGTCCACATGGCCCTGGATGAGCACGGGCTTGGCCTTCTCCAGCCCCTTGGTGGCGGGGATGTGCACCAGCAGGTTGCCGACCTTGTCCTCTTCCCAGCTCAGGCCGCGCTCATCGGCCCAGGACTTGAACATGTTCTGGATGGCTGTCTCGTTGCCGGAACCGTGCGGCACCCCACACATCTTTTCAAAAATATTCCAGACGTTGACGGGCTGAAGTTTGTCCAGTTTGGCCATGATCGCTCCTAGGGATCGGGTTTCAGGTTTTCCATCCATCCAGCCGGGCTGACCCGGTATATTCCATGAATCAGTATCCGTTGCGCAGGATAATTCCCCAATGTCCAGCCATGATGAGATTTCCGCAAGGGTCGATGTCGATGGCGTTCAGCCGGTCGTGATGGCCGGAGGTCAGGATGGACCATTCGCTGCCGTCGTACCGCACGACGACACCGTTGTAGCCCACCGCATAGGTGTGGCCGTCCCCATCGTCATGCACGCCGTAAAGGGAGAAGCGGGAGCGGCTGTCCTGTTCCTGCCAGGGCGTGTCCACCCCCATCTCGCCGCGATGGTTCAGGGCCAGGCCGCCCACGCCCACGACCACCGTCTGGCCGTCGGGGCGGCAGCACACCCCCGTCAGGTTGGTGGTGGTATTGCTGACCATGGTCTGCCAGACGGTGCCGTCCCAGCACAGGATGGTGCCGTTGGCGCCCACCGCGTAAATCTCCGTGGCGCTGTGCCCGTCGATGGCCAGCAGGGCCTGATCGGTGGGGCTGGCCATGTTGCAGCCGCCAGGTCTCCCAGGAGTGCCCGTCGCGATGACGGGCGATGACGCCACCGCTACCCACGACGAAGAAATCCTGCTCCTGCCGACCCCAGATGGCGGCGTAGTCCACACCCTCCAAAGGCGGGGCGATATTTTGCCAGCCGCCGTTCATGGACTGCAGCACCACATTCTGTTTACCCACGGCGAAGACGTGGCCGCAGGCGGGGCTCCAGACATCTTTCAGCCAGTGGGTGTGTCCCACGCTGAGCGTCTGGTAGGCGTGGACCGTCTGCCTCAGCACCAGGCCGTTGTAGCCGGTCATCAGGATGGTGTCTTCGTGGTTATCCCACATGCCGTACAGATAACGGCCTTCGGCCACATGGGTGGAGGTCCAGCCCGACGCCCCCCGGGTCAGCAGCACACCACCGCTGCCGATGGCGATGGGCGGATGGCCGGGCAGGCCGCGCACGGACCACAGCCGCTGCGTGGTGTCGGATTCTTCCTGGAGCCAGTCCTGACCGTCGTACCGCAGGACGGTGCCCGCCACGCCCACGGCGTAGATCTCCTGGGCGGAATAACCCCAGATACCGTCCAGGGGCCACTCCACGGGGGTGTCCAGGGGTGTCCAGGCGGCGCCGTCGTAATGGAGGATCAGCCCTCCGCTGCCACAGAGGTAGATGTTGTCGGGAGCGGTGCCCCAGCAGTCGTAAAGATTCAGTTCGGTCCCGCTGTCCAGGACGTTCCAGTCTTGTCCGTCAAAGCGCAGCAACGTGCCGCCGCTGCCCACGGCATAAATGTTCTGCGCGTCCGTGCCCCACACATTGTTCAAGCGGCGGGAACTTCTGGTGGACCGGCGATTCCATTCGGTGCCGTCAAAGTGGTAGGCGGCTCCATTGTCGCCCACGGCGATGATGTTGTCCGGGGCCGTGCCCCAGATCCCCCGCAGATCGATGGCGAAATCCGGCTGCCAGGTGGTGCGTACCCCGTCGGCGAAATGGTGGATGGTGCCGTACTCGCCCAGAACGAAGAAGTCGCTCGCGCTGATTCCCCAGACATCGCGCAGGGTGTATTCCGGTTGCAGAATGACCGACCAACGGGTTTCCCCGTTGGGGCTCACGGGGCCATCGCCGTCGCACCCCGTCAGCAGCAGCACGGTCAGCAGCAGCACGGTCCCCGGCAGAGCGATGGAACGTACGGGGTGCGGAAGCTTGGGCAGCAGAGTCATAGGCGACCTGGTTCCATGGGATTTGCAGGAGCTGTGGTTGGCGAACGTCCTCGACGCCGGCGCGGACACCGGGAAGCGGACCCCATTGTATCACAACCTGGGGCCGAAGTTGTAGACTTATCAGGCCGTCGGTTCATCAGGTCGCGGGAGGCATCAGCGCCGTCTCACCAAGGGCGACGCGCCAGGCTCCCAGTTGCCCTTCTCCACCTTGCCCCGCCCCGCCGGAAAAACCAGATAGCTGTACTTGCCATAATGCCCCAGCCGCCGGGCCAACCCGCCCAGGCGCTGCGGACTGCGGGAAAGGACCACCAGATCGCTGACGTTGGGATCGTGGGGATTCCGCGCGCAGAAAACCAGGTCCACATTCTTCAGGCTGAAGCGCTTGCCTTTCAGCAAGATCGTCTCCCCGGAGACCATCAGATCCGCGTTGGTGTACCCCTTGAGCAGATCGCCGCCGGGATTGATGACCAGGTTGGCGCGCACGGTCCCGCCCGTGCCCGCGGGCGGGTTGCCGTCCTCCACCACCGGGAAGTCATCCTTCTCGGTGAATTCCGCGGCGAAACGGCGGGCCGCGGCCGCCATGGCGGGCGGCGCCTCGTCCAGCACCAACGTGGGGCTCTCCTCGGCCAGAACACGGCTCATGGTGGGCTCGATTTCCTCATCGTGCAGGCGGCGGAAAAGCCGGCAATCCGGGTCGATGGCCACCTCCCGCACCCCGTCCATCTTCACGATGAAACCTTGCCGTAGCTGATCCAATCGGACCACCGTCTCCAAACCGTCGCGGCCGGTGCCCGCGGTGGTCACCACGGGCACCCGCAGATCGTACGCCGGCGCGTCCTGGACCAGTTCGAAACTCACCTGATCGTCCTCGAACACCACGTTCTCCAGATTCAGCCTGGGCGCGCCCACGCGCCGCAACCACTGGTCTTGAAAAGTGGTCAGGTCCTCACCGGAGGCCTGCTCGAAGGCCGCGAAGAAATCGCTCCAGGCGGCCTTGGTGAAGCGGTGGTCCGCGGCCACCTGCCGCAGGCCCCGCAGGAAGGCCTCGCGGCCGATGCGGCGCTCGATCATGTGGAACACCATCATGCTCTTGCCGTAGCCCACGGCCCGGGTGGCTCCGCTGTGGCGACTGTGGAACCGGTTGAGGGGGAAGTCCTTGGCCGGGTCGCGGGTGTAGGCCGCATAATCCTTCAGAAGGGTGCGGCGGTACTGGCGGGCCTGCTCCGCGCTCTCCAGTTCCTTGTAGTGGTAGTCGGCGCAGTACACCGTCAGACCCTCGCACCAGTTGCCTTCGCCAATATCCACGAAGACGGAGTTGCCCCACCAGTTGTGGGCGATCTCGTGGCCGAAGCTGGTGTACGGGATGAAGGGCAGGCGCAGCACCTGGGACCCCAGCAGCGTGTAACCGGGCATCCCGTAACCGGTGGGGAACCAGTTTTCCACCGTGGCGAACTTGGCGTACGGATAGGGCCCGATCATCTCCTCGTACATGGCGATGTAGGCTTTGGTGCGCTCCATGTAGGTGGCCCGCAGTCGCGCGTCGTCCTCCAGAAGGAAGGTCTGGCTGACGATGCCGTCGCGCACCGGTTCCTCATGCACGTGGTAGCGGGCGGCCAGGAAATTCAGGCCGTCGGCCGGGTGGTCGGCCACCCAGCGGGTGTGCAGGCGGCCCGCTTTTTCCTCGTGCCGGGTGCGGCGGCCCTGGGTCACGCTCTCGAAGCCGGCGGGCGTGTCGGCCTGGATGTCATGGGTGGCCATGAGGTCGTCGGCCCAGGCCAGCCAGCCGGCCGCGCTGCTGAGGTAGATGCCTTCTTCGCCGATGGTGGCGGTGATCTCGTGGCCCACGTTCTCGCGGCTGAAAACCACGTCCCCCACGGGCTCGAAGAAGGTGCCCTGGTAGTGCAGTTCCAGCACGCCCCCGGCGGCACCCAGTCCGCAAGCCGCCAGGTCGATGACCTGGTGCGGGCCATGCTCATCGGTTGGCGCGCGCACCGCCGCGGCGGGGTCCACCATGCCGGCGGGGCCGTGGATGGCCGTGACGGTCAGGCCCGCGCCCAGCCGCAAGCTGTCCACGCCGGCCGGCACCCGCAAACTGTCCACGATCCGCACGGAGTGGGCCTCGGTGTCCAGGCGCAGCCGCGCCTGGTGTTCCAGAACGGTCATCTCTTGCGCTGTCATCTTTTGCGCGGCCAGAGCGGAAGTCGCGGCCAGCAGGAGCAGGGAAAGGAGCAGGGGGCGATGGAAGGCAGGCATTGGGGGCGTCCTTTGCGGGCTTGGGGTCCATGGCAAAGGATATCACCAGGCGGGTGCAAAACCAAGGGCCCCCAGACTGCTGTCGGGGGGCCCGGAAAAACATCGCCGAAGGAATGAGCCGGATTAGCGGTAAAGCGCCTTCAGGTTGTCCCAACTGCTCAACTGAGAGTCGACCACATCATCGCTGTACTCGATGATCATCGGCTTGGGGTTCAGGCTGTGGTGGTCGTTCCACCAGCCACCGCCGCCGGGGGTGAACTGCAGGCGGCGGGATCGCTGTGGCAGTCGTTCTGGTAGCCGCCAATCCAGGGATCACCCCAGGGCGCGGGAGAATCCCCACCCAGAATGTTCTCGTAGACGAAAGCGTTTTCCTCGGCCGTGGTCAAGGTGACCAGATACCCCGGGATGCCGTTATGATGCCGGGACTCGGCGTAGGTCATGGCCTGCTCCCAGGTCACCAGTTCGGCAACGTACTCGTAATAGTGACCGTTGACGTCCCACTGAACGACCTCGGCCTGGGCGGGAAGGGCCAGGACCACAAGGGCCAGGATTCCCAGAATGCCGTAATGTTTCATGGCAAGAGTACCTCCGTGGTTCGATCATGGTGGTGGCAGCTATGTGGTAACCGCTTTAGTTCTCTTCCTAGACACCTTAAGTATACCATATGTCACATTCTCTTTTCAATCTCTTTTTACTTTTTCACCCGCCACGATCTCAGCACCCATGGCGCGCCGATCCGCCAGGTCCTTGTCTTGCAAGGAGATGGCCTCCATCTGACTCTCGATCCAGTGCTCCACGTACGCGTTGATCTCACCAGGCCGCATATCGGTGGTGTCCAGGGGTTCGCCCACCACCACGGTGATCGTTCCCGGGCGGATAACAAAGCCCTCGCCGGGCCAGAATTCGCCCGCGTTGTGGGCCACCGGCACCACCGGGAAACCGCTCCGGGCCGCCAGCATGGCACCCCCGACATTGTAGCGGCCCCGTCGGCCGGGCGGGATGCGCGTGCCCTCAGGAAAGATGACCACCCAGATCCCATCACGCAGCCGAGCCGTACCCTTGCTGAGGACCTGCTTCAGCGCCACCTTGCCTTTTTTGCGGTCGATGGCGATGGCTCCGCAGGCCAGCAGGCCCCAGCCAAAGAAGGGGATCCACAGGAGCTCGCGCTTCAGCACATAAGCCAGAGGCGGAAAAAGGATCTGCAGGGCGAAAGTTTCCCAGGCGGACTGGTGTTTGCTCATGATGATGGCCGCGCCCCCCGCGGTGTGCTCGCGACCGCGCACCTCGTAGTCCACGCCGCAGATGACCCGCAGGGCCCCCAGCAACCAGCGGCTCATGGCCCGAGCGGCTCCTCCGCGCCGGCGCAGGGGCAGCACCATCATCAGCAGCAAGGGCGGCACGACCACCAGAACCCAGAGGATCAGCACCACGTAGAATACCAGGCTGCGCAAAAACTGCATTCCGCTTCATCCCCAACCCCACCGGGCCCGTCAGTCGATCACCACTTCCACCAGAGGCATAGCCTGCCGATACTTCCTATCCACCACCCGCAAATCCTCCAGGGTGATGCCATCGTAGGCCGTCAGCGCGTCAAGATAAATGTCGATGTCGCCCGCCAGTTCGGCCATGGCCAAATAATAAGCCTGCCCCATGCTGCTGAGCCGGCGCATCATCATGCGGCCCTTGCGCGCGCTGCGCATGGTGTCCAGTTCCTCCTGGGTGATGGAGGCGGCGTCGAAGTCGCGGATGAAGCTCTTGATGGCCTCCAGCCCCTCGTCCACCCGTTCGGTAGGCGGGTTGATCCAGGCCACGAATTCCTGGCGGTCGCCCAAGCCGCTGAAGCGGGCCCCCACACCGTAGCTGAGCCCGCGGGTCTCGCGCAGATCCATGGCCATGCGATCGCTCAGGATGGCCCCCAACAGTTGCAGGGCGGTGGCCTCCTCCCGCGGCACCGCCAGCAACGACCCCAACCGGATGGCGCTCAACTCCCCGCCCAGCGTCTCGCGGAAAGTCGCGCCCGCGGTGGTCACGGGCAAAGCCGGCAGCCCCGCCACGGGCCGGCCACGGCCGGGCAGCTCCTCCTCGATCAGTCGGCGTAACTCTTCATGGGGATAGGGCCCCACGATGGAGAAGATCAGGTTCTCCGGCGAGAACGCCCGCTGGTAGACCTGCCGCACCTGGGAAAAATCCAGAGACCGCAGACTGGCCACATCCCCTTCCGGAGGCAGCACCAGGGGGTGATCCCCGTAAAGCAACTGATCCAGCTTCTCGTTGGCCAGACTGCGGGCGCTGGCCTCATCTTTCCTGAGCGCGCCGACCCGCTCCTCACGCACGCGCTCGAAGGCCTCCTCATCGAACGCCGCATGCCCGATCTCGTCCATGAGCATGGCCAGCATCTCCGGGCCGTACTGGCTGGCCACCTCGACGCGGATGAAGCTGAAACGACCGTTGGTGTAATAGTTGTCCATGGGGATGCGCGCGTCATCCACCAACTTGACGACGGCCCCCAACTCCCGCAGCCTGCGGGCCAGACAAGCCCGGTCGCAACCGGCGTAGCCTTCGCTCAGCAGACGATGCACCAGATCCAGGGCGCCGGCCGCGGCGTTGTCCCGGTCCAGCAGGGCGCGGCCGCGCACGGCCAGGTGGATGGCCATCAGGGGGCTGTCCTGGTTGGTCTGGCTGACCAGCACCGCGCCGTTGCCCAGTTCGCTGCGGTCCACCGTCAACACCAGCGGGGCCGCGGCGTCATCGGCGGCGTCGGCCTCCTCCGGGGACGTCCCGTCGTCCCCGCCCGGGACCATGCCCCGGGCCCGCATGGCCTGCAGCATGGCCGGCGGGATATCCATGCCCTCGGGCAGCCCCAGGGCCGCGGCCGGGTCCTGCTCCTCCGCCGGAGCCCCCTGTTCCTTTTCCATGAGCACGGCCAGGCAGGGGGCGCTGACCAAGCGGTTGGCCATGACGCGCGACACCTCTTTGGGTGTCACCGCCCGCAGACGTTCCAGATAGCTGATGAAGAAATCGGCACCGCCCAGCGCCACGGGCTCGGCAATGTAGATGCCCGTCATCCGCAGCTGCTCGCGCTCCAGCAGGGTCTCGGTCTCGCTCATCCGCACGATGCCCAGGATATCCTCGCCCCGAACACCCTTGCGGGCCGCCCGGTCAAGCGCGTCCTGGACCAAGGGGTACAGCACGCGCGGATCGGATTCCTCGCGCAGGATGAACCGCAGCGTCAAGCGTCCGAACCCAGGGGCCTTTTCCCAGGACCAGCTGAAGTCCGGGCGCCGCTCCTCGGGAATCTCCTCCAGGGCCGTGTCGATGATCCCGCCCCCGTCCAGATCCAGCAGATGGGTCATGACCAGGAAGGCGAAGAAGTCGGGACAACCGTAGGTGGGGGCGTCAAAGGACAGGGCCAGCAGCCGCTCCTCTCCCACCCGGCGCGTGATGCTCGTGGTGGCATCCAGGTAGGCCACCGGCCGCAGCGGCGGCGCCTCCAGAGAACCCGGAGCGATACTGCCGTAATACTGTTCCAGCCACGCCACCGTCCGGTCCCGGTCGAAATTGCCCGCCACCGTCATGATCATGTTGTTGGGCACGTACCACTTCTTGTAGAAGGCGTAGACGTCGTCCAGCCCCGTCCGCAGGGCGCCGGAGGGCAAGACCATCATGAAGTTGGTGAAGAAGTCCGTGGTGTTGGCGTTGTTGTAGGCCCCGGCGCGGTCCGCCATGGCGTACTGCTCTTCCTGGGTGTACTTCTGCGACCCGTTGAAGAGCAGATGCTCCAGCATATGGCTCATGCCGCTGGTGCGGCCATCCTCCCGCGCGCTGCCCACCCTGACCTGCGTGAAGACGCCGACCATGGGCTGGGAGGGGTTGCGCATGAGAATGACCTCCAGGCCGTTCTCCAACGTCAGCACCTCCACGTTCTCGGGCAAGGTGTGGAACACGGGCGCCAGGTCGGGATCCGGGTACTGTCCGGCCCTGGCCTCCGCCCCTCCACCCAGAGTGCTCAAAGTGCTCAGAGCGATCAGGGCGATCAGGGCGGTGCCGCGCGGCATGCCGCCAACCAAAACCAGCAGTAGCTTCTTCACGGAAGATTCCTTTGCATCAGAGGTGTCAGTCCAGGCCGGCTTCGGCTCCGTCGACAATGCCCACGAAGTCCTCGGGTTTGAGGGCCGCGCCGCCGATGAGGCCGCCATCCACATCCGGCAGGCCGATCAGCTCTCGGGCGTTGCCGGGCTTGCAGCTGCCGCCGTAGAGGATGCGCATGCCGTCGGCCACGTCCCGGCCCATGAGATCGGCCACGACACCGCGCGTGAAGGCGTGGATCTCCTGCGCCTGCTGCGGGGTGGCCGTCTCGCCGGTACCGATGGCCCAGACCGGCTCGTAGGCCAGAACCAGGTTGTCGGCGTCGGCCTTTTCCAGGCGGGGCAGCACGCCCTCCAACTGGCTCTTGACCACGGCT
>PDWJ01007755.1_pt1 | contig 10148 bp, 5 predicted proteins | sample 1430881 | NCBI WGS metagenome assembly PDWJ01 (sample SAMN01162460, study PRJNA174530) | Oral metagenome, whole genome shotgun sequencing project. | biome: Marine environment; feature: Marine mammal; material: Swab sample of the gingival sulcus; isolation source: swab sample of gingival sulcus...
TAGCCATTGTCAATAATGTAAATGTTCGGCGTCACAGCACCACCCGTTGTAGTTTGCATTAAAATTGGTAAAATAATACAATCGTCTAATGATTTTTGAGATAATACAATCTCAAAAGTAACGCTTAAATTGCCTTGATAATCACCTATGCCCTCGATCAGCACTTGCCCTGTTCCAGGTGCCGTATTATTTTGATAACTGACATTATAATCTTGACCTTGAACAAGTTGATAATTGCCATCTTTAATGATAACCGCTGGCGTTACTGCATCACCTACTAATGTCTGAGTTGCAATTGGATCAACTGTGCAATCAGATAACAGTTTTTTAAATTGTCGATAAACTTTGTAATGCGCACCGGCTTCAAAATTAAATCTTTCATTTTCACTCTTGTGCGCAATGATAGCGCCATCTTTTTCAACCACATAATCACCTGAAAAACCATTGAGCGTAAAAGCAGTTAAACCATTAAATTCAAAATATTCTAAATCAGCTTTTGAATAGCCGTAATAAAGTGGATTATCAACTAGTGGTTTAGGCGTATTATCTACAAGTGTAATCGCTTTAACACGCGTATCTACAAACATTGAAGATGTTCCACCTGTCATGCCACTAATATCTAGTTTAACAGCTGAATTATAATTACTGGCGCCATAAAACATATCACTCATATCTTTCACTGCTGATGTATCCCAATTGTTAAGCGGTTGATTAAAAGATTTGGCTTCAAAAAACATTTTACTCATATCTGTCACTGCTGATGTATCCCATTTATCAAGCGGTTGATTAAAAGCAGTGGCACCATTAAACATACCGCTCATATATTTCACTGCTGATGTATCCCATTTATTAAGTGGTTGATTAAATTTTTCGGCTAAATAAAACATATAATTCATATTTGTCACTGCTGATGTATCCCAATTGTTAAGCGGTTGATTAAAACTTTTGGCATGCGAAAACATACTCTCCATACTAGTTATATTAGAAATGTCCCAATTATCAAGCGGTTGATTAAAAGATTTGGCTTCAAAAAACATTTTACTCATTTTTGTCACTGCTGAAGTATCCCATTTATCAATCGATTCATTAAAAGATTTGGTTTTAGCAAACATATAACGCATATCTGTCACTGCTGATGTATCCCATTTATCTAGCGGTTGATTAAAAGATTGGGCTTCAGAAAACATAGCATACATATTCGTCACGTTTGAAGTATCCCAATTGTTAAGCGGTTGATTAAATTTTTTGGTGAAGGAAAACATTTGTCCCATATCTGTCACGTTTGAAGTATCCCAATTGTTAAGTGGTTGATTAAATTTTTTGGCTAAATAAAACATAGAATACATTCTCACCACGTTTGAAGTATCCCATTTATCAAGCGGTTGATTAAATGTCATAGCATAGTGAAACATACCAGACATATCTTTAACTTTTGAAGTATCCCAATTGTTAAGTGGTTGATTAAAAAATGCATGAGAAAACATACCACGCATATTTGTCACTGCTGATGTATCCCATTTATCTAGCGGTTGATTAAAAACAATAGCGCTACTAAACGTCCCACTCATATTTGTCACTTTTGAAGTATCCCAATTGTTAAGCGGTTGATTAAAAGCAATGGCACCATTAAACATATAACTCGTATCCGTCACGTTTGACGTATCCCAATCATTAAGCGGTTGATTAAACTGTCCAGTATTAAAAAACATATGATTCATATCCGTCACGTTTGACGTATCCCAATCATTAATCGGTTGATTAAATCTAGATGCGTAACCAAACATGTAACTCATATCCGTCACTTGAGACGTGTCAATTTGATACTGACCAAAATCAATTGTGCCTCGATAATTATAGAATAATCTTGAGCTATCCGCCGGTAAAGCAATTTCTCTTTCTATTGCAGCTTCAAATTTTAAACTAGCATTAAACTTATAACCCCAATTAATGTAATCCTCTTGAAGACCCGATAAAGCATTTGCCATATCACGCCATAAGCTGCGCTCAATTTGGCCGTAACCACTAATCACTAATGTATTCGCTGAATCGTCATAAGTGCCTTTAACTGTACCATTTGCATTCAGATTAAATGTTTGACTGGCTGCATAAACATTACCACTAAGGGGTACACTTGTTGCAATCAGCAGTAGTGTCAACAGGCTTGCCAACAGTTTTTTAAACTTTTGCCCTTTCATGTTATCTCCTCTCTACCAGAGTCAAGCACGTTAGCTAGACAACTTCTATTTTTGACACCCTCAATGCGCCTTCTGGTCGTATTAGCTATGCAGAAAACAGCCAATTATGCCTCATGCACTACAACTAAGCTGAATCTAAGTTAAAGCCGACTACAACCGCACTTTTAATCTCTAGCATAGACAAACCAATAAACACCAGCTACAAACAGTGCGCCACCTATGATATTGCCCAGTGTAACTGGTACTAAATTATTAATGACAAAGGTCGACCAATTCAAGTGGGCCAGTTTTTCAGCTGTTACGCCAACTTCGCCTGCGGCAGCGACATAGTTAGCATTAGCTTTAGCAAAGATGCCAGCCGGTATATAATACATATTGGCGACGCTGTGTTCAAAGCCCGATGTAATAAACAGCCAAATTGGAAAAAATATCGCTAAGATTTTGCCAGCAATATCCTTTGCGCCATAGGCCATCCAAACAGCTAGGCAGACTAACCAGTTACATAATAATCCTAAAATAAGTGCCTTTGAAAAACTTAAGCCTACTTTATAAGCTGCTATTTTTATGGTTGTTGCGCCTAGCAAATTAGCGCTTACCCCTAGTTGACCAGACAGTACAATTAAATAAGCGATAAAAACTGAGCCTAAAAAATTGCCTAAATAGACAAACAGCCAGTTTTTTAGCATCGCCGCTACTGGTGTTTTACCTTTTAACACGCTGAGTGTAATTAAGGTATTACCGGTAAATAGTTCGCCGCCGGCGATTAAGACCAGCATTAAACCCGTACCAAAAATAGTACCTGCGATAGTTTTACCTAAACCATAGGTCATCGGTTTTGCCCACAAACCATAAGCAGCCACATTTGACCCTTCAGCTGCAAAGGCAATAAACGCACCTGCCAAGAAGCCCAATACGATCATTTTAGCGATTGACAATTTGCTCTTTGTTATGCCCGCCTCTACTGTATAATTTGTTATTTCTTTCGGTGATAAAAAATTTGATTGCATTATTTTCTCCAATTATTTCTTTATTGTTTGATTTATCAGTTTACGCACTATCTTATACCCGAATTGGAGAGATGACAAGCTATTTTTTAAAAAAATATTAGCCTAACAAAAAAATAATTAGATATTGTATCGTTTTTTTTGCTATGCAATCATGAAAAATTATCATCTAAACTAAAAAAAGGGACTAAATTAGCCCCTTAAAATGACATTTACAATATCTTTTTTACAATGATGTATTTTTAGAAACCCTTTTGACGATATAAACACCAATTAATGACATGATAGCAATTAAAATTAAGATCGTTTCGGGAAAATTATTACCCGTTTTTACAATAGACAATGAACCTAGCGGAACAGTCGTTTCTTCTATTTCTACAGTTTGCTCAGTTGAACTAGTAAACGCTGTAGATGTTGACATAATTGGCACAACTGGTTGAACTACAGTAGTTGTTTCAGTTGTTGTCGTCGTTTCTTCTTCTGTTGTCGTTTCGTCTTCTTCATTTGTTGCAGCTTTCGGTTTAACGAGTCCTAAATCAAGCGTCATATTATCAGCATTAATGATGCTAAACGATGGATTTACACCATCTGAATCCTTGGCATCATCACTACCTACATCTGTATTTGTCAGTGAGTAATTCGCCGGCCAATTGCTAAACTCTAATTGATAATCACCATTTGACAGCCCACTAAACTGATAATGACCACTGCTGTCTGTTGTCGTTGTATCTAACAACACTGCTGCCGCTGAAGTTGTTGCTGCACGATACAATTTAACATCGACGTTTGCTACGCCATTTTCTGAAGCATCTTGAATACCGTTACTATTATTATCTAACCAAACATAATCACCAACTTGATAGGAAATAGCCGCTTGTGTAGTTACAAGGCCCAAATCATGCGTTAAATCTATTGCGTCATTCAACAAAAACGATTGCATAGCCCCGTCCGAATCACGGACATCGTCAGAACCTTGGTTTGATAGCGTTGGCACGTAACCAACTGGCCATTCGCTAAATTCTAATTCGTATCTCTCGTTTAAGTAGTACACTTCAAATTGATAAAAACCGTCTGTTGATGTCAGCGTTTCGTCTATTTTATAGCGATAATTATCATCATAACCAAAAAGCTTTACTTTGACATTACCTATGCCAACAGCACCATCATCTTGAATGCCGTTTTTATTAATGTCGTACCAAACGTAATCGCCTATTTTATAGTTTGTTTCTTCTTCGTCTACCAGACCAAAATCGTGCGAGTAATCATTGTCATCTTCCAAAAAGAAAGTTTGAATAGCACCATCTGAATCTAGATAGTCATTATTACCTGCATCTTGTATTGTAGGTTTATACTTGAGCTGCCACTCGTCAAACTCTAATTGATAGCGCCCATTAGCTAAATCAATAATTTCATAGCTGCCATTTACTCTTGTATAAGTTTCCCAAATAAAAACCTTTTCTTCTCCTTCTAAACCATAAAGTCTCACTTTAATATTGGGTATACCAGGTTCTAGTTCACCTTGAATGCCATCTCTATTGCTATCATACCACACAAGTCCACCCACTGAGTGAAGTCTTTTTTCTTTATTTAAGAAACCAACATCATGTGTGTAATCATATTCATATTCATATTCATCAATTATGAAATCTTTTATAATGCCATCTGAATCTAAACTATCGTCGCCTGCATCTAGTATCGTAGGTATATACTTCAACTGCCAATCGTCAAACTCTAGCCGATACTTTCCATAAAATGTACCCAAAAATTCATACTCACCATTTGCATTTGTAGAAGTTTCATCAACTAGATACATTTCATTAGCATCATTAAAACTATAAAGTTTCACATTAATATTGGCTATGCCATTTTCATTATTATCTTGCATGCCATCTTCATCACTGTCAAGCCACACAAAACCATTAATACTAATTTGCTCAGCCGCAAATAAATAAGGATTCGTTCCTATTACAAGACCAAACAATAGCATAAAAACCAGCATTACTGATAGTACACCTTTATGATGTTTCATAATAGCCTCCTCTCATTTTCTAACAAACACACCAACAAACACATATATATTATATCAAATAAATAAAAAAACACAAAGCTATCTGTTTTAAAAAACGTTTAAAACTATGTTTTTTTATTTGTAATGTTATTATTAAATTATTATACAGCACTTAAGAAAAGGCATAATAACGCATAAATAATCATAATTAGATGACTATTTGTTTTCCAACTGCGTTTGATACATTTTGGCAAATACGCCACCAGCGGCAATTAAGTCTTGCGACTTGCCACTTTCTGCAACTTGACCATCTTTTATGACGACAATATTGTCAGCATCGACAACTGTGCGCATGCGGTGGGCAATAATAATAACGGTTTTATCTTTAATGAGCTCGGCAAGTGCGGCCTGAATTTCGCTTTCATTTTCAGCATCAAGCGAAGCGGTTGCCTCATCTAATAGTATGATTGGCGCATCTTTTAACAACGCACGTGCTATTGAAATACGCTGTCTTTCGCCACCTGAAAGCCTTTCACCATTTTCACCAATTAAGGTATCATAGCCATCGTTTAATTTGGCAATAAATTCTTCACATCTGGCTATTTGGGCGACTTGTTTAATTTCTTCATCAGTTGCATCTTTTCTGCCTAAGCGAATATTTTCCATGACACTGGCATTAAATAATGAAACATCTTGAAAGACAATTGAGAAGTGTTTAAGTAGTGTTTCAGGGTCAATTTCTGAAATATCAATGCCGCCCAATGTGATTTTACCACTATCAATATCCCAGAAGCGCGCTGCCAATTTGGTAGCAGTCGTCTTGCCGCCACCCGATGGCCCTACCAAGGCCGTCACCTCTCCTTGCTTAGCGGCAAATGAAACATCATTGAGCACGCTGACACCGTCTTCATAGGAAAAATCAACGTCTTGAAAGACAATATCGTAGCCATTGGGTTTAAAATCTGTTTTACCACCTTGTGCCGGCATCTGTTCAATTTCTCTAATGCGTTCGACTATTGAATCTAAAAACAGCAATTCTGCTAAATTCATTAATATCGTAGTGAACGGTGTAAAAATCGAAGCAGAAATGATGATAAACACAAAATAGGTAAACACATCAACGTCGCCACTTACCAATAAATATGCCCCATAAAGCGCCACTGTTGCCATGCCTAATTTTAGTAGCACGAAAGAAACGTTGATAATTGAGCCCAGTGTCACTTCCATTGCAACTTTATGCTTATGATGCTCATCGTATTTTTGATTGATTTTAGCAATAAAGTCGTTTTCACGATTATAGGCCTTTATCTCTTGCACCAAATTTATGCCCTCTTGCATTTGGTCAATCACTTCGCGGTCAATGTCAAAATTCTTTTTCAGTGCGCGTTTACTAGCATTGCGCGCCAACCGATACGCGAATAACGATAACGGCACAACCCAAAATAGTGATAAGGCCAAGCGAAAATCAAAGATAAACAGCATAACAGCAAGCAATAAAGCCATAATACTAGTGGCATACAGTTGCGGCACAGCGTGCGAAAATAGATGTTCAGATGCTGTTGCATCACTCATAATGGTGGCACTTAAATCAGCAATGTCTTTTTTAGCAAAATAGGCTAGCGGTAATTTACGCAGTTTTTCAGCGAGGTTGATTCTGGTTTTAGCACTTTCAACATACACTTTGGTATAAGTATTGTTATAATCCCACTTGCCAATCAAGTACATAATAATAAACGCAATAATGCTAAGAGCAATATAATGATAAATAGTTAAATTTATGTCTTGCTGATAGCCAAAGATAACAGCGCTGTACTGTTTAAGAAAAATGAAAGCTAACATTGTTGGAAAAAGTGCCGTCATTCTTACAAAAGTGTGGCTGGTAATCGCCTTAATCGTATCATCGACACCGCTGTCGCTAAGCGCGTATTTTTGTTTTAAAAATGTTCTCATTACGACGCCCTCCCCTTTATATTCCAACCAACGGCTTGTTGGTATTCGTCCCACATTTTCTTGTATAAACCATCTTTTGCCATCAGTTCGTCATGGCTACCATATTCGGCAATCTTGCCCTGATCGACGACAGCAATATGGTCGGCATGTTTAACCGTCGTCATACGGTGCGCGATCATAATGGTCGTCTTTCCCTTACTTAATTCTAGTAATGCACTTTGTATCAAATGTTCATTTTCAGGGTCAGCAAAGGCGGTTGCTTCGTCGAGCAACACAATTGGCGCATCTTTTAAGAAGGCGCGCGCCAACGCGATACGCTGCTGTTCACCCCCCGATAAATAGGTGCCTTTTTTACCAATAACCGTGTTTAAGCCCTCGGGTAAAGCATCGATGATTTCTTTGGAACGCGATTTTTGTAATGCGACCTCAATTTGTTCTGCTGTGACATCTACCCTACCAAAAGTAATATTTTCCAGTAGTGTTGTCTTAAAAAGTTGTGTATTTTGAAAGACAAATGAAATATTGCTCATCAATTCATCTTTACTGTATTCTTTGATATTGCGACCGCCGATTAATACTTCACCCGAAGTAACATCCCAAAACCGTGCCGCTAATCGTGCCATAGTCGTTTTACCACCGCCCGATGCGCCAACTAAGGCCAACGACTGGCCATTTTTAACGCAAAAACTAACACCATCGACGGCATTTTTAGTACCATCGTAAGAAAAGACGACATCTTTAAATTCAATATCTTGACCTTCTAATTTAGCGCCCTTTTCGGGATACAGCATTTCACTATAATTAAAGAGATCATTAAAACGCGTAATCGCTTGGTCGGCAATTTGCATTTGCTGCTGAAAATAAGCACTGCGCATAAGCACGACGCCAAAGAAGGGGGCAATCAGTAAATACAAAATAAAATTACTAACCACATCAGCGACATTATTACCACCTATCAATAATATCGCCAAAGGCACTAAGAAAAAAGCTGTTGATTCAGTAATTGCCAAATAAAACGAAAATGGTTTTACCCACATCTTAGTGTAAGTTGACACCATATCGCGATAGCTTTCTATGCTATTATAAAAACGCGTAAAGGCGTGCACACTTTGTCCGAAAGTTTTAACAACCGGTATCGCTCTTACGTATTCAACTGCTTCAGAACTCATCTCTTCAAGCGATGTCAAATATTGAGATTGAAATTTTTTGCCTTCTTGCGTCATCATCAGCGACATCGTAATAAACGACAGAATAATTGGCACTAAACAGGCCAACCCCAGTCGCCAATCAAACACAAAAAGCACAACTAATAGAATAATTGGCGTTACCAATGTACTTGCCATATCGGGCAGCTGATGCGCCAGAAAGCCATGTGTTGCGGCTGCACCATCATTGATAACTTTGCGCATTTTACCACTGGAATGCTGATTAAAAAAGCCCAGTGGCATTTGCATCACCTTTGTAAAACCAGCTTTTTTCATGCCGGTTTCTATTTCAAATGCAGCTAAATGCGACAACATAAGCGCAACAAAATAACTGACAATACCCAAGACAGAAAACAACAAAACTTGCCACGCATAATTGGTTACTACTTCAACTGAAACGGCATTTTGCAAGCTGAATATTTCGCGCGTTATTTTCCAAATATAGTAAAACGGCACGATATTTAGTACGGCCGACAATGCCGAAAAGATCATCGCCAGTGGTATATATAGTTTTTTATTACCCATATAAGGGTTAAATTTTGAGAATAAAGATTGTTTTTTATGCTTCATAGTACCTCCTTATTTTTTGCCGCAAAGCAACTTAGATCCGGTTAACATCGTCTTTTTGGCCTGTTGTGCTGACATCACTGTGCCATCAGTTGTATCAATTAAAGTGATGCTTTCAAAACCATCAGCTTTTAATTGATCAATCAATTGGTCGATTTTAGGATACTTTGACTTAGTAAACAAATCGTGAATCGCAAAGACACCGCCTTTTTTTAATACGCGAAACGATTCTTGTAATATTTTATTGCGATCACCTGGTATATTGTGATAGACATAATTAGAGCAAATGGCATCAAAACTGTCGTCTGCAAAGGGAAGTCGCTTGGCATCACCTGCGACAAATTCTACATTGCTTACACCTTCCGCTATTGCGTTATTTTGACACAATTCTTTTGAAAATTCGGACTGATAATCGACACCCCACCTGTCAAGACCTGTAATTTGTACATTTGGATTATGCTTTGCCACAGCAATGCTCAAAGCGCCGCTGCCACAGCCGACATCAAGCACCTTGCCATTAGTCGTTTCTGATGCTAATTTGGACGCCGTAAAATTGATAATCTTCCACGCCAAACTATTGGGGTCGTCGTAACTAAACTGATTTCTCATATAGGTAAACTTAAATTGAAAATAAGTTAATACTAATGCAACTAAGACGAGAACAAGTGAAACACTTATTAAAATCATATGTAACTCTGTATTCTTGTTCGCCCAATAAGTTAAGATAATTGCTATTATTGAAAGTGCTATTGCACTGCCTTTGATAACGTTTAATAATCTATTAGGAATCCAATTATTATAATTTGCTTTCATAGTGCCTCCAAAAGTATTTTTTATGTAATTAATTTATCGTGTTGTAAATATTTTTGCTCTTTATCATTACCACTTATGCTAGCATTATAGCACTATTGATAATTATTATCAATGACCCTTTTTGATTTACTTGATAAGCCATAGAAAATTGTCCGCTACAACTGGTTGACATGGCACAACGACATAACATTAGAATTACAAAAATTGCAAAATAGTTTAATTGGCAATAGCACGGAAATTGAAACGCCTTTGGTATCTGGTAAAACACTATCGATAAAGAACTTGCATACGCAATCATAAAAACGAAAATCGAGTAGGGCAAATTTAATTGCCCTCTCACACCACCGTACGTGCCGTTCGGCATACGGCGGTTCAACTAAATCTTAAACTACGTCTATAAGTGTAG
>PDWJ01005652.1_pt1 | contig 10147 bp, 8 predicted proteins | sample 1430881 | NCBI WGS metagenome assembly PDWJ01 (sample SAMN01162460, study PRJNA174530) | Oral metagenome, whole genome shotgun sequencing project. | biome: Marine environment; feature: Marine mammal; material: Swab sample of the gingival sulcus; isolation source: swab sample of gingival sulcus...
GAAGTTTTTAAAAAAATCCAGATACAATACCAAAGCCGAGAATCTAGAACTAAAAGATTTTGAGCTTGAGCCCGATATAAATAAACACGGAAAAATATCTGACGTAATTGCGGTTGGTCAAGAGATTCTGGTGCAAATGGTTAAGGAACCTATATCTACAAAAGGTCCAAGATTAACATCGGAGATTACAATAGCAGGAAGAAATCTTGTATTAGTTCCCTTTTCAGACAAAGTGTCTATTTCGCAAAGAATTAAAGGTGCGGAAGAAAAAACAAGACTTAAAAGATTAATACATAGTATTAAACCCAAAAACTACGGAGTTATAATAAGAACCGTAGCAAAGAATCGAAAAGTTGCTGTTTTACATGCCGAATTGAATGAACTTGTTACTAAGTGGGAACGTATGTTCGCGAATTTAACAAATGTTAACGCGCCCGTTTTGTTAATAGGTGAGTTAAACAGAACATCTGCTATGTTGCGCGATTTGCTTAACAATTCATTTAATAACATACATGTAAACGATGATAGATTGTATAAGGAAATCACGGATTATATAGATGCTGTTGCTCCTGAACATACAAAAATTGTAAAAAAATATACAGGTAAACAGCCTATATTTAAGCATTTTGGAGTAATTAAACAAATTAAGGGTTTATTTGGTAAAACCATAACCATAAAAAATGGTGCTTATATAATAATTGAGCATACCGAAGCACTTCATGTTATAGATGTAAATAGCGGAAATAGAATAAAAAAGACTAACGACCAAGAGACAAATGCCTTGGAGGTTAATCTGACAGCCGCAGAAGAAATAGCTCGACAGCTGAGATTAAGAGATATGGGCGGCATTATTGTTATTGACTTCATCGACATGCACACGGGAGCAAATAAGCAAGCGTTGTATGAAAAGATGAAGGAGTCTATGTCTAATGACAGAACCAAACATAACATTTTACCACTGAGCAAATTTGGTTTGATGCAAATAACTCGCCAGCGTGTACGCCCCGAACTTAATGAAGCAAAAGTTGGAGTTTGTCCCGTATGTAAAGGTTCAGGTCAAGCCAATGCCAGTGTTTTAGTGGTTGATGATATTTATGATAATTTCAAAAATATTGTTGAAAAAACTACACATAAGTATATTGAACTTCGTGTTCACCCTTATCTGGCTTCTTACTTAACATCCGGGGCTAAATCTATAAGGTTTAAGTGGTTTTTAAAACACCGAAGATGGTGTAAAATTAAAAGTGTTGAATCGTATAGTTTCTTGGATTATAAGTTTTATAATAAACAAGGAGATAGAATATAGAATTTTGAACGTGAAAAACAAAAGAGACGCATAGAAATATGTGTCTCTTTTGTTTTTTACAACCATAATATTCAGTGCATGTTTAGAAATAACATTCCGGAGTAGTAGACCTAAACTGCTTTACACGCTTTTTGCAACCAAAGTACATGTTAAAGCCAAATTGTATCCCTACTGCCTTAGCGGTTTTTACTTTCATGCTTGTTATATAGTCGCTAAGCATATAGAATTGTAAGCTTCCGAGCCTAACACCCATACCCAAGCCTATATTTGAGTAACTGCGATTTATCATTGAGTAGGAGATAGAGCCGTTAAACCATTTAACAGGAGCAAAATTAGCCGATAGAATTACACCTTGATGCAATTTTCTATTATAAAAATATGTTTTTGACAATAAGCCTAAATTAATCCCCTTTGTAAGCTCATACGTTCCACCAATATATATATTTGTGCTTAACCATGTTTTAAAATTACCTTTATTATCATCAAACTCAAAATAGTTTTCAATGGAATCTTTCATTTGCTCGCCAACATCATTATTTGAGTCATCATCAAGAAGGTCTACATCAATACCCTCGAACACGAACTCACCTTTTTGATAAAAATTATAAGTATCTTTCTTCCAATTTATGTAACCCAAATCTATTACACTTGCATATAGCTTTATTTTGTCAGTTAATTGATAAGTAGCTCCCAAGTCAAATGCTAAGCCTTTGTTTTTGGTTGAAAATAAATTATCCTTTAAATCATCCTCATCAATTTCCACGTTGTCTACTTTACCATTGGCATTTCTCTTTACAGTTATGGGACCTGCCGCATTAACTTCAATGTCGGTTTTTAGGGTTAATTTGTAATTATCCCTTGCTTCGCCGGTATATAGTTCAAAGTCGGTTTTTTGCTTGGTTACTGCAAATGTTCCCAAAAGTATTTTCATTTTACCTCCTACTGTAAGCCTGCTGTCTATTTGCCTCGACATTCCAAATGCCAACTCGGTATAATTTATGGCATGCACCCCCATTCCATTCATTTTTAAGGGATTACTTGCACCAATATGACTTCCGTTACCTTCAATTAATGTTACCAAATCTTTGGGATATGAAAAATATGCTCTGGTTTTATTAGACAAGCCAAATGTAAAATAATTTTTCTTTACCCGAAATCCGAAGCTTAATATATTTATATTGAAATCAGGTACTATGTAGTTGTTTTTACCAAGTTTGCCTTTTACGTTATCCCAATCTATAATTAAAGAGTCTTTTTGTAATCCTGTACCCGGACGCAGAATCTCGTTATAAGTAAAACCTGTATTGGTTACATTGAAATTTATGTTGTTAATACCGGGAATGCCTACAAACACCTGACAATCGTATTGGTATGCAGGATTAAGTTCGTGCGATTGCTGTATTCCATTCATAAAATACAGTATATTCTGCTGACTATAAAGTAGCTGTGCCGAAATTACAATGGCGATAATAGTTATAGTAATATTTCTTAAAATGTATTTCATAAGTTTGTTTTTTTGCAATTACAAAAATAGCTTTATTAATTTTTATATTCAGCTTCTGCTTTTACTCCTATTTTTACTCCTAATGAATATTGTGCATATAGCTTTACATACTCTCCATCTTTAGTATTCATTGTTATATCAAACATTAGTTTTTTAGTCTTTTTAAGTTTTTCTGTTTTTTCTCCTTCTACTTTTATTACTATCGAACTTTGAACCGGATTATTTTGACCATTTACCGAATTTCCCGACTTTACATCAATGTCTTCATCGGTTAAGACGTCTAGAACTTTATCTTGATTATCAGCCAAAGAAATTGTCATTTTTGCTCCTAATGGCATGGCATTATCAAAGATGATGTTTACGTCAGCAGATTTAATGGTTAAGTCGTCTTTATCTAAATTAGAGCCCATATCAAAATCTAATGTATCTTGAAATGTAACACTCTCAATTTTAACTTCCATAGGGGCATCTACTCCTATGTCAATATTATTTTCAGTATTTAAGTTTATACTGTATGTGTTACCCACTGCTTCGGGAAGAGTTTTACAAAGCATGCCCAACTCCATATTATTGGGCATATCTTTCATTACATCTGCAAAATTACTATTGGTTCTGTTAAGTATAATAGAGGTGGATGCAAAACTACCGGCAGTTGTTGGCGACTTTATAGTATACCATTTATCAATTCCTGTTCCTATGAAAGGAGTAAGGGGTGAACCTTTATCTACATGATAACCTGCCTTATCAAGTTTTACTTGCACAGGAAGTTCCCAGTAATTGTCTATTTTAAGTGAAACCGCAGGGTCTCTAAACTCAAATCCACGCAAATTTTTCAACTTATCAAAACCTAAATCGTAAATTGTCGGATTAACAGTAAAATTAATCTCTTGTACAATGGGTAAATCAATTTCATTAGTACCCTCCGGTATATTCCCTAATAAATCTTCAAAGAACTCTCTTGCGCTAATTTTAGCATAAGGATTTTCTACTTTCAATCTTAGAAATCCATCATCATCTTTTTTCAAAAATTCTTTTGCTCCATCTATGTCATACAACATTTCTCCTAATGTTACCTGCGATTTAGCCAGTGGCACTGCTATAGTCGTTGTCATATTTACCTTATCTGATATTTTATCGGTATCAAGCTCGCTTATGTCGCACGCCTGAATAATAAAAACAGATATACTCAAAATAATTAATAATTTTTTCATTGGTCTGTGTTTTTTTGGTTTTTACATATTTTATATCTAATTTAAGCACTGTAAATTAGAAGATTAATTAGCCCAAAATGTAATATAAACAAATCGAAGCCTATAATTAATAACTTATCTATTCCTTAATTTATTATTAAATACAAATAACAACACTCTATTAAATTAGCAATTAATAACTAGTATTTATATCGATTATAATCAAGACATTGCGCAAACGCCCACCCATAAAGACTTGAATACCAAGCAATTACAAAAACTAAACAAAGTATTTAAGTGAGATATTTCTTAAAATTGCACAAGGCAAAGTTATATATTTATGGTTATTAAACCAAATCAACTGACATAGTGTCCGAAAAAACATTTGGGTTTTTCATAACAACAAATACCTGAGAATTTAAGGTATTAGTTGATTACCAGTTTGTAGTTGAATAAATATTTACCTGCATTTCCTGTTATAATATCCATTTTACTACTTTTATCTTTATTATCCAGCTTGCTTATGCTGAACTCGCCTGACCCTGCCAAAGGAAATCCTCTCACTATTTTTCCTTGCGGGGTTACTAAATATATTTTATTCTCTCCCTCGGGAGAAACACCCAAGTATAATTCTTTGTCAAATTTGTATACATGTAAACTGTTTTTCAAATCACCTTTAAAGTTTAATTTAAAACGTAAGGCTCCTCCTCTGTTAAACACATACAAAACGTTCTTGTCGGTAACAACAAACTGCTTTTTGCCGTTGCCATATATATCTGCATAAATAAATTGATTGTGTGTTGATAATTTATTTAATGGCATCTTATTTATATCTCCGTCAAGATATATAAAGTAAACTTGTGAGTTTTCTCCCATGACAACAAACCTGCTACCTTTTGTACCATGACTTTTTTCAAAGAAGAATTTAGCATTTGCTTTTTTATTAAACAGTTGATTATTATCTATTGTAATTCTAATCTCTCCTTTTCGGTTTACAATGTAGATATGTTTGTAATCGGCAAATATTATGTAGTCTTTGTCTTCATCGACAAAATGCTGCACGGGCATTTTCACAATACTGTTGGTATGTTTAAAACCCCAACCTGCAACGGAATTTCCGTCAATATCATACATTCGCACTTGTCTGTCGGCAGAAGCCACCAATATTCGGTAAGTTCTGCTATGGTCGTAGTCGAATACGGCACAAGCATTGGTTGCCAAAGAGGGCAGTGATATGGGAAAACCCTCAACATTATCTCCATTACGATCTAATAAATAGATTTTATGAACAGTATTAAATAAATACTGTATTTTATTGTTTTTATATTTGTCTACTTGATAAATCGGGCTTAATATTTTACCGTCTAATCGTTTAGTCCAACGCACTTTTCCCGAAGCACTTATAAATGACAATTTATTTCTTTTGTTTTGTATTAATATTTCTTTGTTGCCTGTTGCATGATTTCTTACAACAGCAGGTTTCATATTTGACGCGGCGTCTAATTTTACCTCCCATGAGTTTTTATTTTGCTTTCGGAATTTGGAACTTATTTTTGTGCAAAAATTAGTATACACTCCGTTTTGAGCAACTCCATACTGAATAGCCACCGCATATATACTGTTAAATCTTTCGATATTTCGTTTGTACAACGACTTTTTACTCTTATTCAAATTTTTAGTTAATATACCGGTTGATAAATTAAGATTCAAATAAGCATAAATATTTGATTCTGATGATAGCGGCTTAGAAAAAACCTTAAAATTTTTGCTCATGCTCAACGCTCCTAATGTTTTTAATTTTCGCAAATAAAGCTTTAAAGCATCTACACTTTCAGCCACTATTAATCTATCATTATAAATTATACCATAATTGGACTTTAGACCGGAAAAAGCATCGCCAAATAAATATTTAAATAATTTAGGTTCTAATATCTTAAACACCTCAGAACCTCCTGCATCAATTTCTGAGTCTTCAGATTTATTTTTTCTTGATGACTTTAATATGTTAGCAAAATTGTCAGAATGTCGTAACTCTACAATACCAATTTGTTCCAAATCTTTATCAGAGGTGTTTTTATCAATCCATGCCGCACACACAGCTCCTTTAATATTTCTGTAAAATAAATTTTTAGCATCGGGTAGCAATCGCCTTGATATAGAATCTAAATATTCTTTTGTAGACATATACCTTCCCATATCTTGAAGATAAATATCGTAATTTTTTTTCCAAGCCTCAGGATTTGAAATATTCATGGCTATAAATGCTGCTGTATTTCTCGGCAATGATGACAAAAATGTATTTGGCAAAGATGATTGGTCTTTTAAGATTTTAAGATAACGTTTCTTGCTATGGTCTACGTGAGTAAAACCACTCATGAATAAGGTATAATTTTGATATTTCATATCCATAGCTGTCCAATCGGCAAATCTCTTGAAGAAGTCATAAAAACTACTTCGCCTACGATATAAGAAATTTTTAAACACATTGGGGAAATATGAATAATTCACATATACATTGAAATCTGAATTTTCATTTGCTGTTTTTGTTAGCAGTTGCAAACCTTTATGTTCAATACTCTGTTCAGGATGTACCAACTGCCTGATAGCTTCTTCAATTAAGGATTTTTTTTCACTAATCATAAATATCCCATCTACTACGGCGTAGCTAAAAAGACGTTTTGCAGGATTTGTTTGATTAAAATTATAAACCTCTTTACCATCGTACACACCCTTACTAATAGTCTGATTATCCCCAAGGTAAGACGAAATAGTCTCAAGTATAAGTTCCTCATCATCAGAGTCGTATACAGGCACACTACAAATAAATTCAAATGTGTTATTTATTCCTACTCTTGCAGCCATTGTTATTTTATTATTATCTAATATATCCTTAAGGTCAGAGTTTTTCTTTATTATAGTATCAACAACTTCGCTTATTTCAAAAAAATCACTCCACTCACGTATATTGGAAAAAGCATTCTGAAATTGATTCTTTGAATTGAATTTATCCAGTATTGAAGCAAAGTTTTTAGTTTCAATAACCAATGCCACGTCTTCAGGGACTATAGTAATGTTATTGACTTTATCACGTTTTTCTCCTCCAAAAAAATGTAACCCTATTGCAATTGCAAACAATACCGCAACTATTAATATGACTGTAATTCTATTTTTAAACATTTTCGAAATATTTTAATTATAGTTTTTAAAATTATTATACATGAACAGATACCATGAACCAAAGTTATTAAAATAATCGCTTATATCTAAATATTTTTTCATTGATAGTATTATCGGACATTACACAACAGTATCAATATGCTCATAATCAACAATTTATAGCATTTCGTTTTTTTTATATAATTTTATGTCATAAATTTGTGATGTTATGTAACACAATAAAGATAATGGAAATATCTATATGTTATGTGGTATTAGAATAAAGGATATTACAAGATAACAAGTCGCTTCACCGGACTCGTTACACTTGACGGTGAACTCTGCGTTAAATGTCTATTATGAAACCAACACTTTTTATATTCTCCGGGCTTCCGGGAACCGGAAAATCAGCTATAGCGAAAGAACTTGCAAAAGTTGTAAGAGCCACCTATTTACGAATTGATACTATTGAGCAAGCGATAAGAGATTTATGTGATTTTAAGGTTGAGGGAGAAGGCTACAGGCTTTCATATAAGGTAGCCTCAGATAATCTTAAACTAGGTAATAGTGTTATAGCTGATTCCTGTAATCCCATTAGGTTGACTCGCAAAGAATGGAACGAGGTGGCAATAAATGCCGGTGCGAACTTCGTCAACATTGAGATTATATGTTCTGATAAATCAGAGCATAGGCATAGGGTTGAGACAAGAAGTACCGATGTTCCCAACCTAAAGCTGCCAACATGGGAGCAAGTCCAAAGCCATGAATATCATCCGTGGGAATCTGAGCGCATTGTTATTGATACAGCTCAAAAAACAGTATTGACTGCAGTTCAGCAGTTAATGTATGCGCTCCGTGAGCAAAACTACACATAAGTTGCATATATGCTATGGCGGGCAACGTGCTAATTTTGAAAGTTTTCGCATTTCTTTCGCCATATTTGCCATATTTTGCTTGAAAAGATTAAATTTGCAAAATATAACAAATATGGCTCACGGCGTAGCGTATTTTGAAGGTTATTGTTTCAAAACTGCCCCAACATATATTACTTAACCCGTTATCACTTATTTTATGTAAAAGTAAATATGATAAAAAGAATTTTAATAGTAATGATAATTTTGGGGAGTTTACTTATGGGAAAATATCAAATTCAAGCATTTTATTATGACCAATTATCTAACGAAGCTGAAATTATGATTAAAACAAAAAACAAGTGGTATATATTAAATCATAATTAAAAATTTTATAGAAAAACTTTAGTAATATGTCAGATAAATTAAAAGAAAAACTATATATAATAGTATTTGAAGCAGATACAAAAGCAGGTAAAGCATTTGATATAGCTCTGCTAATTTTCATATTAATAAGTATTGTATTAGTATCTCTGGAAAGTGTAAAAAGTATTGCAGAAAAATACCAAACCACACTGTTTTATTTGGAATGGGTACTTACTTTCTTCTTTACGGTTGAATATATTTTACGTATTTACATGGTGCGCAAGAAATCTGCGTATATATTCAGCTACTACGGACTGATTGATTTGCTGTCGTTGCTTCCCAGCTATATAGGATTATTTATTTCAGGAGCACAAGGGTTGATTGTAATTAGAGCACTAAGACTGTTAAGGATATTTCGTATTTTAAAATTATCAAGATATGTTCACGATAGCACCATGATTGTTTCTGCATTAAAAGCAAGCCGGAGTAAAATCAGTGTTTTTGTGTTTGCCGTGGTAATGATGGTAATAATAATAGGTACGGTAATGTATCTTGTTGAAGGCGAAGAATCCGGCTTCGGCAGTATACCTGAAAGTATATATTGGGCTATTGTTACACTCACCACAGTGGGATATGGCGATATAGCTCCTACAACAACATTGGGGAGGTTTATTGCAAGTTTTGTTATGATTTTGGGATATGGTGTTATTGCAGTTCCTACCGGAATAGTTACCGCCGAAATATCAAATACCAGCAAAAAGACAAAAATTTCAACACAAGTGTGTGATGAATGTATGTACGAAGAACACGACCATGATGCCAAATATTGCAAAAAGTGCGGACATAAACTATAACCTTAAAATCTGAAGAGCTATACCTATTACAAAACCCGACATCCTTCCCTAAATTTATAAGCAAAAGAAAAACCCATAACAAAGTTGCTATGGGCTTTATAAAAATTGTATGAGTACAATATTATTAAACGTCTTTTACGTCGTCTCCGCTTTTTAATGCTAATTTAGATTTAAGAGCCGCAAGTGAACTAGAACCTCCATTGCTTTCCAATGCCAATTCTATCTCTTCGTCAGCACCAACATTGTCGGCTGCTATTTCTGCATACGATTCAGACATTGATTCATCTTGGTCTACTTTTTCTTTCATTCTTTCAAGCATTGCAACAGTACTTGATGAGTCTATACCTGCAAGTTGCTTGTTTACGCTCTTAGTTGCCTTACTAACTTTGGCTCTTGCTTTAAGAACTTTAGCTTCGTTTTCCCATTTAGAAATATTGCTTTTTAAACGCTTAATTTGGGTTTCGAGTTTATGAACAGATGCGTCGTATTTCTTTTGATTTGCTGCTGATGTTGTATATACTCTCACATGCTCTTCCTTTTTTTCTAAGGCAATTTGAGCCAAACGGTCAGCTTCTTCAGGTGAAATATCGCCTGATTCTGCTCTTTTCAATAAAGCAATAGCTTTGTTTTCATACTCCTGAGCTCTATTTTTGCTTGCTTCAGTTTCATTACGCGAACGAATAGCCAGAGCCTTAACTTCTGCAAGTGCTTTAATACTCTTTTCTAAGTCTACTTTTAAGTCTCTGATGGCTTGGTCTGTCATCTTAATTGGGTCTTCCAATTTGTCTACCAATGAGTTAGCTTCTGCTTCTCCAATTTTGAAAATACGTCTAAAAAATCCCATAATATTATTTTATTAATAGTTAAACATTATTGTGTTAAATTAAGCAACCACATTATCTAAATGCGAGTGTAATATT
>PDWJ01006460.1_pt1 | contig 10147 bp, 11 predicted proteins | sample 1430881 | NCBI WGS metagenome assembly PDWJ01 (sample SAMN01162460, study PRJNA174530) | Oral metagenome, whole genome shotgun sequencing project. | biome: Marine environment; feature: Marine mammal; material: Swab sample of the gingival sulcus; isolation source: swab sample of gingival sulcus...
AAAAAATAAAGGCCAAAATTGGGATTTTAATTTAAAATCAGTTTATACCATTGGTATTTTAGATTTTGAGTTTAATGAAAGTGAAACAAATAAATACCATCATAATGTAAAACTTACTGAACAAGAAACAAAGAAAGTATTTTATGATAAACTACACTACATTTATCTTGAAATGCCTAAATTTACCAAAACCGAAGATGAATTAGAAACACGCTTTGATAAATGGATGTTTGTTTTAAAAAACCTCCCAAAATTATACCGAATACCTTCAAAATTAAAAGAAAAAATATTTTTAAAGCTATTTGAGACGGCAGAAATATCTAAACTTACTCCTGATGAATATAGAAAGTATCAAGCAAGTGTAAATGCTTATAGAGATGTATTAAATGTGGAAAAAACAGCACTTGAAAAAGGAATAATTAAAGGTAAATTTGAAGTTGTCAAAAATGGACTTAAACAAGGATTTTCGATAGAAGTAATTATGCAATTAACAGGACTATCACGAGAGCAAGTAGAAGCTGTTAAAGATGAGTTTAATAATAAACTGAACAAATAAAATGCAAAATCTTGATTTAGTAAAATTTTTTATAAAAAACTTTAAAAAAATTATGATAGTTACAATAGTAGGTGCAATAGCATCTATTGTTGTGGCTGTTGTAATAACGCCCAAGTTTAAATCATCGGTGGTTATTTTTCCTGCTTCAACCAGTTCAGTATCAAAGGCTTTACTGACTGACATGTCAAGAGCACCTAAGAATATTTTAAAATTTGGAGAGGAAGAAGAAACAGAGCAAATGTTGCAGATATTGCAATCAGACGAAATCAAGGCGATGATTATAAAAAAATACGATTTAATGACTCATTATGATATTCCCATTGATGCAAAATATCGTAAAACCAAGTTATTAAAAGAATACATAAAAAACATTAGCTCACGAAAAACAGAATTTCAAGCAATAGAAATAAAGGTTTTAGATACCGACCCTGTAATCGCTGCCGCTATTGCAAACGACATTGCCAATTATGTAGATACCATATACAATAATGTGCAACGAAAAAGAGCATTAGAGGCACTTAATATAGTATCAAACGTTTATAATAAGCAACAACTTCTGGTTAAATCGCTAAAAGATTCCATAAACAAAGCTACTAACAAAAATGAAATACACATTTTATTAAAACAAAGCGAAGAAGAAATCAAGCAACTTAGTTTACTAAAATCTAAATATGTAGAAGCACAAGACAGGGCATGCCCTGTCTCTAACATGTAACAAACAAACCCTCACAGCCTTGCAAATAAAAAACACATCATTCGTTAAAATTTTTGATGCCTTTACCATCAGCTCTGCTGTTTTCGTAATTATTAGTTTAATTGCCATATACACAGAGCAATATTATTTATTTGCTACAGCTTTTGTTCCTTTCATTATTTATTACAGTATATTCAAATTTGAGTACATATACTATTTTGTAGTTTTTCTTACTCCCTTTTCCATAAGCTTAGAAAAATTTATACCCAATGCTGCTTTCAACATTTCCATACCAACGGAGTTTCTTTTAGCTCTAATGGTATTCATACTTTTATACAAATTTATAAAAAGAGGATTTTTCAATCATAAAATTTTCAAACACCCTGTCAGTATTATCGTTATTATTTATCTTGTTTGGGCTTTTATAACTACTTTAAGCAGTTCAATGCCAATGGTTTCATTTAAAAATTGGGTGGCGAGACTGTGGTTTGTTATTCCTCTTTATTTTTTCCCCTTGTTATTGTTTAAAGATATAAAAAAAATTAGCACATATTTTTATTTATACATAATTCCTTTTGCGATTGTTATAATCTATACAATTTCAAATCATCTTTCTTTTGGATTTTTTGATAAGCAATCGGCACATTTTGTAATGCAGCCTTTTTATAATGACCACACCTCCTACGGAGCAATAATCGCAATGTATATTCCCATAATAGTAGGGTTATTTTTGATAAATAAACAACACTTTACACTTAGATTATTTCTTGCGGGAATATTTTTGCTTTTTACTGTTGGAATTGTGCTGTCGTATACACGCGCCGCATGGATAAGCATATTAGGAGCATTTGTGTTATGGATTTTCATGACATTAAAGATAAAATTACGCACAATATTACTAATGGCAGTTGTGGTAATTGGCATATTATTTTCATTTAGGGTAGAAATAATTGATAAATTGAGTAAAAACAAACAAGATTCGTCGGCAGAATTGAGTGAACACGTAAAATCAATTTCAAATATAGCAACCGATGCCTCCAATATGGAGCGCATAAACCGCTGGAACTCAGCATTAAAGATGTTTAAAGAAAAACCCGTACTTGGTTGGGGCGGAGGAACTTATATGTTTCAATATGCACCATTCCAACAGGCAAAAGACCGCACCATAATCAGTACCAATTTTGGCGAGGTAGGCAATGCACACAGCGAATACATAAGCCCCTTAGTCGAACAAGGTATAATAGGCTTACTAATTTTTTTGGCACTGCTTTACGCAATATTACAAACAACATTTTCATTATATAATAAGTTGAATTCTAAGATATTAAAAATATATGTATTAACAAGCATATTATCATTATCCACTTATTTTATACACGGATTGCTTAATAATTATTTGGATACCGACAAAGCATCTGTACCGTTTTGGGGAATGGCAGCAGTAATCGTAGCAATTGATTTGTGGAAACAAGATTATGCTATAACAAGATAGTAATTAGTAGTTTTTTGTCGGTAACAATGGCAAAACTTTTTCTCAAAGTAATTTCAAATAGCACAATAATTTTTTAAAAAAATAAAAGCAATTTTAAAAGCATGTAATTTACCTGTAATGTATTTATATTTCACTTATAATTAATACTTTATGCTTATATGAGTTATGGTTTATTCAGTGGGTGTTTACTAAAATATAAAAAAATTGCCAATATTATTTACAAAATTGAATATTAATTAATAAATTTGCGATTGGAATGCTGTTAAAATGATAATGTATGATGAGTAATTAGTTTGAGCGTTTTTTATTTATCATCATATAGAATGTAGGGGCATTGAATTAATAATTGTTATTATTTGTATGTAAAAGTGAAATTTAATACTAATTTCATATAATTATGGCACGAAAATAGCGTATTGTAGTAAAAGTAAACTTTACATAAAAAGTATGTGATGGAAATTAAAAGTGATACAAATAATTCAGGTTCAGATAATTACATGAGGACTATTATATCTTATAGTGGACCTTTTGATGCTCAAGTATTGTCGGTTATTGGAGAAAATATTGAATATTCATTGGCAAGTAACCCTAAAGTTAGCCGAAAAATATTTAAAATTTTTATAGAATTGGCGCAAAATATCTCTTTTTACTCTTTTGAAAGACAGGTAACAGACGAAGGCACAATGTTCGGCTCGGGTGTTCTCATGCTTAGAGAGTATAAAGATTATTACAGTTTTTCAACAGGTAACATGATTTCAAACAAAGCAGTTTTACCCATAATTCAAAAATGTGAAGCTATAAATATTTTAGACAGAGAAAATTTACGAATATACAAAAGGAAGTTGCGAAATATGCCGTCGGGGGTTCCGGGGGGAGGAAATATTGGTCTGGTTCAGGTGGCATTAACGGCAGATTATCCGCTAGAATACAGCGTGGTTTCCATAGACGAACAAAAGTCTTTTTATACATTAAATGTTAGAATAAAGAAGTAGGAAATTAATTTAATAGCAAATTAGCCAATCATGGAAAATATATACATTGAAGGTCATAACGGTGAACATTTTACTCCAACAGTTGATTTTAATTGTGATACAGGAGTTTGCACATTGGAAGGGAAGTCTTATTTGGAAAACCCCGTTGAATTTTACACACCTTTGTTTCAATGGTTGAAAACATATATTTTAGATATAAAAAAACCACTTACTTTTAATTTTAAGTTGAGTTATTTCAATACGAGTTCCTCTAAATGTATAATAGACATTTTACATATTCTGAAAAAATATGAAAATGAAAATGGTCAGGTTAAAATAAAGTGGTACTACGATGCCGAAGATGAAGACGCTGAAGATGAAATTGAAGAAGTTGAAGATTTTATGATTGAAAGCGGTGTTAAAATGGAACTGGTTGCAAAGTAGTATTTTGTAGTTTGAACCTAATATCTAAATAATATGGATTCCATAGAGCCAATAAAAATCAGTGATTATTACATAAGTATTGCCAAAGGACTGCATATATCGTATAAAGGACCTATTGATGACAAAATACTCCAAGCCTTGGGTATTTACATTGAAGAGTTATTGGATAAGTCTCATAAAACATCAAAAAAGATGTTTAAGATATTTATAGAGCTTGCACAAAATGTTTCATACTATTCAGCTGAAAGAAACATTTTTAATAAAGAACAAAAAGATGTAGGAGTGGGCAGTATATTTGTAGAGGAATCTGATAGTGCATATAGATTTGTAACAGGAAATTTGGTTAAAAACAAAGACTTAGACTTAATAACAGATAAAATTCAGCTAATAAATTCACTTGATAGAGAAAAACTTAGAGAATATAAAAGAGAACAAAGAAAACTCCCTTTCGGCAAAAAAGGAGGAGCAAATATAGGATTAATACAAATGTCTTTAACATCGCATAATCCTTTGGATATTGAAATAAGACCTATTGACGCTGAACATTCATTTTTTTCAATAGGTGTTAAAATTGACAAATAAATAATGAAAAATGGAAAATTTAAAAATTGAAGGTTCGCATAAAAATTTTTTCACGCCCACGGTAGATTTTAACGCAAGTACCGGAATATTCCAAATATCCGGAGAGTCGTTTTTGGAAGATACTATGTCTTTTTATGAACCACTTTTAGAATGGCTTGAAGACTATATCGATATCGTAAAAGGACCTATTGCACTTATAATTAAATTATCGTATTTTAACACAAGTACTTCAAGAAGTATTCTTGACATGTTAAACTTGCTTAAAGATTACCAAGATGAAGGTGGCGAAGTAGTTGTAAATTGGCACTTCGATGAAAATGATGTGGATATGGGCGAAGATATTGACGATTATATAATAGATACCGGATTAGATATACAGAAAATTCCATTTTAACAACTAAAAATATAATAACGCAAAATAAGTAGAGATGCAATTAATTTGTGTCTCTCTTTTGTATAGAGGTGTTGGTGTGTAACAAATTTTAAAATTAAATATTGATTATAACACGATGAGAGTATTATTAAAACTATTAATTTTATTTATTGGTATTTTTATTACATACAATTTTTTATATTCACAAAAAAACATTGATAGCCTTATTACATTAAGTAAAACCACATTAAATGATTCTAATAAAATAGTAATTCTGCAACAAATTTCTTGGGAACTAAAATACGCCAAGCCTACCGAAGCTATTAAATATGCTAACCAAGCATTAGATTTATCCCGACAAAAACAATATCATAATTTAGAAGCACAATCATTAAAATATATCGCTACCTCACAGTTATTATCAGGAAACTACAATAAAGCCGAAAATTATTTCTTGGCAGCCATTAAAATATTTGACAAGGTAAATAATCTTGAAGGCAAATCAAGTTGTTACAATAACATGGGACTTGTTCGCCAATACAAGGGCGATAATTTAGGGGCATTAGAAGCCTATGAAGAATCCCTGACTATTGATAAAAAAATATATAATAAAAAAGGCGAAGCTGCTTCGTTATCGAATATAGGCAATATTTTTCAAAAAAACGGCAATTACAAAAAAGCTCTTGAGAACTATCTGAAATCGTTAGATATAAGGTATAAAATAAATGACCAACAAGGTATTGCAACTATTTACAACAATATAGGAGGATTGTACGAAAAACAAAATAACTACCAAGATGCTATAAGAAACTATAAAGAAGCTCTGACAAAATATATTGAAATAGATAATAAGAGACTATCAGGTCTTGCTATGAATAATATAGGCTACATACTATATAAACAAAAAACATATGACGAAGCGTTGCATTATTTTAATAAATCTATCGACATTAGAGTTGAAATTGAGGACAAAAAAGGTCTGGCTATTACATCTTTAAATTTAGCTAACTTATATATAGACCAAAACAAATACGAAATTGCTCTTGATTATTTGAACAAAAGTGAAAAGTATTACAGGAGTATCGACAACAAATACGAAATTAATAATGTAAAATTAGCTAGAGCCAAATATTACTTGAAGCAAAAAAAATACTATGAAGTTATACACTTATTGAATAAAATAAATTGTAGTATTGATGTGTTAGTTGAGAATAAGGCTAGTGTATATAATATGTTGAGTCAAGTATATTACTCTATTGGCAAATATAAAAAAGCATTTTTAGCACAAAAAAGATATATTAAATTAAAAGACAGTATAATTCAGCAAGCAAGTTCAAACAAAATAGTTTCATTGCAAAACAAATATGAATTTGATAAAAAACAAAACGAATTAGAGGTACAAAGAGAAAAACAAAAGCTGATTCACGAACAAGAAATACTGAAAAGAAAGTTTATAGAGATGGTTTTATTAACTATTGTAATATCATCTGTTTTTATCATTATAATAATATATAGAAGCTATTTAATAAAAAAGAAAGATAATAAATTGCTGAATTTTCAGAAAAATCAAAATGAAATTATTAATAAAGAGCTTCTTAAATATCAAAATAAACTCATACTTGAGAGAAAGCAACTTAGAGAGCAGCAGTAACTCCTTCCCTACCCTATTAAACCATAACTTAAAGTAAATGTATATAAGTAACGAAACTGTAAATAAAATAATCGAAACTGCTCAAATAGTTGATGTAGTACAAGATTTTGTTAATTTAAAACGTAGAGGAGTGAATTTTCTGGGAAATTGTCCCTTTCATAACGAAAAAACGCCTTCGTTTACGGTTTCGCCTGCAAAAGGAATCTTTAAATGTTTTGGCTGTGGTAAAGCAGGTAATTCCGTTGGCTTTATAATGGAACACGAGCAGTTGAGTTACCCCGAAGCACTTAAATATCTTGCTCGCAAGTATAATATCGAGGTAGAGGAAGAAACATTTACCGCCGAACAAGTTGCTCAAAAAAACAAACGTGAGAGTATGATGCTGGTGGCATCGTTTGCACAAAAATACTTCACCAATATACTGCACAACGATAAAGAGGGTAAAACCATAGCTTACTCGTATTTTAAAGAGCGTGGTTTTTCAAAGGAAAGTATTGACAAGTTTCAATTAGGATACAGCCCCGAAAACAGAACAGCTTTTACCGAACATGCTTTGCAACAAGGTTATAAACTTGAATATCTGACTGCTACGGGTCTTACGGTTGATAAAAACAACTACCGCTTCGACCGTTTTGCAGGCAGGGTTATATTTCCCATACACAGTTTATCAGGCAATGTCATTGGCTTTGGCGGCAGAATTTTAAAGAACAATGTTAAAACTGCTAAATACTTAAACTCTCCTGAATCTGAACTTTATCATAAAAGCAATATACTGTACGGAATATATCATGCCAAGCGCGAAATAATTAAGCAAGATAAGTGCTATATGGTTGAGGGCTACACCGATGTTATTTCGTTCAGTCAGGCAGGTATAGAAAATGTTGTTGCTTCGTCGGGCACATCTTTAACTGAAAATCAGATACGATTAGTTAAGCGTTTTACCGAAAATTTAACAGTGATATACGATGGCGATGCGGCAGGTATAAAGGCATCGTTTAGGGGAATAGATTTAATACTGGAGCAAGCAATGAATGTTAAGGTAGTAATGCTGCCCGATGGCGAAGACCCCGACTCATTCTCTAAAAACCTGTCTAATAGCGAGTTAAAGCAATTCATTAATGATAATGAAGTTGATTTTATAAGCTTTAAAACCAGCCTGTTATTAGAAGATGCCAAAAATGACCCCGTTCAAAAAGCAAGATTAATCTCCGATATTGTACGTTCTATTTCGCTTATTCCCAATTCCATTACTCGCAGTGTTTACATTAAGGAATGCAGCAATTTGTTAGATGTTAAAGAAGATGCGCTATACTCAGAGGCAAACAAAGTAATATTTAAGCGTAAAGAAAACGAGCGTAAAAAGAGTTTCAGCCAAAGCAATAATCAAATAAAGCAATCGCAATCGACTCCCATACCAAGTTTTGTGGATGAAGTATTTGCCGAAGTCAATGAAAAAGAATTAGTATCATTATTGATGACTTACGGCAATGAGGAATTATTTAGAGAATCGGACGAAGATGCTTTTTCAGAAAGAGTTGTAACAGTTGCAGAGTATATTATAAATGAAATTTTAAATGACGATTTAGAGTTTAAAAACCTGATATACAAGCAAATATTTGAAGAATATAATATACTGTTTAAGAATAATGAAGTGCCCGATGAGAAGTTTTTTATCCATCATCAAGACGATGGTATAAGAACTCTTGCCGCAAATATTTTCAGCGATACTTATAAAACAAGCGCAATATGGACTAAGGGAGGTAAGCATATAAACAGCCCCAAAGCAACCCTAAAAACCGATGTTCCTAAAGCCATAAACAGCTATAAACTGAAAATAATACAACAAGCAATAAAAGACAACGAAAATCAAATAAAAAATGCCAAAGCTGACGATTTTGAACTTGTTAAAACCCTCCTTGAACAAAAAATATCACTAAATAAAATCAAAGCTGAACTTGCCAAAGAAACAGGTAAAAGGATTATTTTTTAGAGAAATTTACTCAGGCTATTATAAATTCAGTTTAGGAAAAAATACTAAAAGTCCGATTATCAAAGCACAAAATGCGGCAATTAACACAGCAGACGCAGCTAAATCCTTTATTTTCTTTATTTTATCATGCTTTTGAGGAGAAATAAAGTCTGCAATATTTTCAATGGCAGAGTTTACTATTTCAAGTGATATTACAAATCCGATTGCAAACACAATTGCTATCCATTCGCATATTGAAATATTAAAAAATATTCCTAAGCCAATTGCAGAAATAGCAGCAAATAGGTGAATGCGAGCGTTATGCTCTTCTTTTATTAATATTTTCAACCCATTAAACGCATATTTAAAACTCTTTAACCTCGCTTTAATTGAAAACTTTTCTTTTTGCATTTCGATAGATTCTTATTTACTGCAAGAAATGAGTAATTATCAACTGTCAATTATCCATTGTCAATTATCCATTGTCAATTATCCATTGTCAACTATCCATTGTCAACTATCCATTGTCAACTATCCATTGTCAATTATCCATTGTCAATTATCAACTGTCAATTATCAGCCCTATCCCGAATAATTATGCACACTATTAGCTGCCGATGGCAAATAACTTATTCCAAACCAACATATTAGTAACACCACAAAAGACAAGCTAAGCGACCATAATGCCCATTTATATTTCTTCGATTGGTTATATCGTAAATGAATGTATATCAAATACATAAACCATGTGAGGAAAGCCCAAGTTTCCTTAGGGTCCCACGTCCAATAATGTCCCCATGCTTCCTTTGCCCATAGTGCGCCAAAAAGCAATCCGAAGGTAAGAAACGCAAAACCGATATACACAACATCATCAGCTTTTTTCAACAACTGAACAGGCGATTGCTTTTTTAAGACCAACCAAATTCCTTGCAAACCAATTAGCGAAGATGCAGCCAACAAAGCATAGCCTATTATGTAAACTATTACGTGAGGTATAAACCAAGGACTTTGCAATGCAGGCATCAATGCTTGGTCGTAAGTATCAGGTTTTAAGAGGTTAATAAACATAAATAACAAAGTCATTCCAATACTGTAATATAGCATCCAATTCATTTTCCACCTGAAAAATAAGACTGCCCCAACCACAGCAAGAAAAAATGAATACCAAAGTCGGGTTTCAGCCAAAGTCCGCATAGGAGGACGTTGTAAATCAAGCCATAAGCCCACATTAAACGCCAGCATAATTACTATGCCCAATACTAAAAGACTATTTCTTAAAACACTGTATTTATGTATTACACTCAACCATATTACCAATAAAAATGTAATACTTACAGCAACTGTTATATAAGGAAAAACTAACCAATTCATAATTTATTAATGTGATAATTAGTTAATGTGATAATTTGCTAATT